>Ga0182024_10003990_pt1 | contig 34451 bp, 34 predicted proteins | sample P32metaG_FD_120480 | JGI IMG/M metagenome (GOLD analysis project Ga0182024, IMG submission 120480) | Permafrost microbial communities from Stordalen Mire, Sweden - P3-2 metaG (Illumina Assembly) | ecosystem: Environmental > Terrestrial > Soil > Wetlands > Permafrost | place: Sweden: Stordalen...
CAGCGCTGGAAATTGGGCGGAGAGGGAGGCTGGGACTATCTGCTCGCCGACCCGGCGAAAGAGCGAGTGTTCATCAGCCGCGGAACGCGCGTTGATGTGATCAGCAGCGAATCCGGAAAACTCGTCGGATCCATTCCCGATACGCAAGGTGTGCACGGCATTGCGCTGGCCAAGGGCTTGAATCGAGGTTACACCAGCAACGGGCGCGCGAACTCGGTGACTGTCTTTGATCTTGACACCCTCAAGGTCATACAGGAAACAAAAATTCCCGGCCGCAATCCCGACGCGATCTTGTATGAGCCCGCCGCCAAGCACGTGTTTACATTCAACGGCGCCAGCAAGGATGTGACGGTGCTCGACGGATCGAGCTTAGGCGTTGTCGCCACGATTCCCGTACCGGACAAACCTGAATTCGCGGCCAACGATGGCCGCGGCCAGATCTTCGTGAATATTGAGAGCGAGCCGGGACAAATTGCGGTGATCGACACTGCAAAATTGGCGGTTAAGGCCATTTGGCCTCTGCCGGGTTGCAACAGTCCCAGCGGTATTGCCCTCGATGGCACCCATCACCGCTTGTTCTCTGTTTGCGACGGCAAGGTGATGGCCGTGACCGACACCGTCAGCGGCAAGCAGGTGGCGCTCGTGCCCATCGGCGAACATCCCGATGCGGCGGCCTACGATGAGAAGCGCGGAATCGTATACAGCTCAAACGGCGAAGGGACCTTGTCGGTGATCCGCCAAGATTCTGCCGACCACTATTCCGTTGCCGACACCGTGTCCACGCAACGCGGTGCGCGCACCATGGCCCTCGACGGCAAAACCGGCAAAATTTATCTCGTCACGGCCGATTTCGGACCCGCTCCCGCAGCCACCGCCGCGCAACCTCACCCACGGCCCACGCTGGTCGCGGATTCATTTGTGGTGTTGGTAGTCGGGAAACGTTGAGGGTAGTCCACCGCGCTTGAGCATATGACGATGCAGCGCCGTCAAAGCGCGAATGCTGAGAAGGGCAAAAATTCCGTACGCCAGGTAATCGCGTAGATTCTCCGGAGGTTGCACGATCGCAGGGTGCATCGCGCCAATCGTCCCCCGATTCCACAGAAATACGGCGAAGCGGATTATCTGATTCGCGCCGAACAAGATATACAGCAGAAAATATACTGCTCGAGATGATTGCCGACAAATCGAGTGAAAGTCCGCTCCATGCACGAGGCGATTGGAGCACTCCTGCCGGAATTGTGCGACCACCATGATCCACAGCAGCAATCCGAAAACAGCGTGCAGGTTGATCCACGGCGCTTGAACCGAATTGGGCCAGGAATCGCGTACCAGACCGACGATGCCGACCGTGCAGACTAGAAAGGCGAAAACCCAGGCGCGCGCGTGCGCGCGATGGCCTAACTCGATTGATCTCATCGCGGCCAATTCTCACCGCCTTGCAAGTCGCTGCTCTTCGAACTTTGTGATACAAAGTACCACTTAAGGCGCACGGCTCGCAACATCGCACCGCAACAGCGGGTTCGTCGGCTTGCCGCTCTTACGACAGCGCTATGCGTTGATTCTTGACAGGCTGACGCATTTACCTTGGAATGGCTGCAGAGTAGGAAGGGTCAATCCATGACGGAACTGCGACAAGCGCTTGACGACATCAGCGCAATTCGAACCCAGGTCGCACGCGGCACGCAGTTTCGCGGTTATGGCCCTTTGTCTGTTGCCTCGAGCGGGGTCCTCGCGCTTCTCGTCGCCGCCGCACAAAGCCATTGGATGGCGGTCTCGAATTACGGCTTAAAGTCATTTCTGGGCGTTTGGATCGCAACCGCCGCCGTGGCGGTGTTCCTGTCGGCGCTCGAAACGATCTTTCGGGCCAGAAGGGTTCATTCAGGACTCGCTATGGAAATGATTCAGGCGGCGGGCGAGCAGTTTCTTCCCTGTATCGTCGTGGGACTTCTGCTGACGGTGGTACTGATGCGCGTTGCGCCGCAAGACTCGTGGATGCTTCCCGGATTGTGGGAAGTGATATTCAGCCTGGGTGTGTTCGCCTCGTGCCGCTTCCTGCCCCGCCAAATGTTCGGGGTTGGCGCCTGGTATCTCGCAGCCGGACTCGTATCCCTGCTCATTGCCTCCAGCCATCACGCGCTCTCGCCCTGGGCGATGGGCATACCCTTCGGCATTGGTCAGTTACTCGTCGCCGCCGTCTTACGCTATGGATTCGAGGATGCAATTGAAGAAAGTTAACCGCAAAACGCAAACCCACTCGCCATTTGCCTACGACGGGCTGAGTCGCGTCATCCATGAGCGCGCACGCCTGGGCGTGCTGACTTGCCTGGTCACGCACCCCAAGGGCCTACCGTTTCCACAAATGAAAAAGCTGTGTGCGCTCACCGATGGCAACCTGAACCGTCACTTGCAGGTGCTTCAAGAGGCTCTGCTGGTGAGTCTCTCCAAAGGGTCTGACCGAGACCGGCCGCAGACGTTGTATCGAATAACCGCCCTGGGGCGAAAGCGCTATCTGGACTATCTCGCGGTACTAGAACAGGTCATTCTCGACGGCGCCCCCGCCGCGAAGACGTCGCTGCTCGAGAGAAGCTCCTAGGCGTACTTAGGCTCCGGCCGGCGGCGGCGCTCCCACAAGCCAAGGCACGGACAACGACTCATGATTTCGGCCATTCGACTGCCCGGCGCGCTGCAGCGGCGCCTCAACTCCACCCTGCATTCCTTTTTGTACGGGCAGACGAGTCGCGAGAGTGACTTCAATCGGCCGCTCCGAGAGGAGGCGCTGGTGTCCCCGCAATCCGTGTCGTGGCGGATATTCAAGAATCCGATCGCACTCTTCGTCGGCGGAACGGCCGCAGTCATTCTTGAATTGGCGGAACCTTCGGTGCGAGCAGGCATCTGGGAATATTCTTCATTTCGCAAAAATCCCTTGGGCCGTTTGCAGCGCACCGGGTTGGCGGCGATGATTACGGTGTATGGCGCGCGCAGCATCGCCGAGCCTATGATCGCGCGAGTCGTTCAGATGCATGCTGCGATCCAGGGCAAGACGCCCTCGGGAATAAGTTATTCGGCACGCGATCCGCGCCTGCTCACTTGGGTGCACGCCACCGCTGCTTTCGGGTTTGGAGAAGCATACAACCGGTATGTGAATCCGCTGAGCGAAGCTAAGATTAATAGTCTGTACCTCGAGGGAACCCCGGTTTCGCTGCTATATGGCGCAATCGACCCCCCGAGGTCGGTGGATGAAATGCGCAGCCTCTTTGAATCCGCGGGACCGCAATTCGCTCCTTCCCCGATCATTTTTGAATTCTTGCAGATCATGCGCGAAACCATCGCCTTCCCTCGCCCGCTTCATTGGATGCAGCCAATGCTGGTGCGAGCCGCAGTGGAACTGATTCCCGCTTGGATTCGCGAGCGTCTTGGCCTGTCGGAACGCTATGGCTTACATCGGCACGAACGATGGCTTGCGAAGGCGATTGGCGCATCCTCGGATCGTATCGTTCTGCCCGCAAGCCCAGCAGTGCAATCGTGTGTTCGTCTCGGGCTGCCCACCACCTACCTCTATGCGTGAGGAATGTTCTTAAACGGCGAACAACCACAGCTCGAAGCCGCCGTGCATCAAACTGCTGCCTTGGCCCGCATCGCAGCCGGCAATGCGCGCATCAACCTCGTAACAAATCGAATGTGATCTCCGCGGTAATATAGTCTCTCGTAATCCACCGGCCGACGGTTGTCGGAAAAGGTGGTTCGTTCAATCAGGAAAATGGGACTACCGGGAATGATGCCGAGCGCCCGTGCCACCGTGCCATGCGATGCAACGGCTGCGAGCCGGTATTCGGCGTCCAGGAGTGGCGTTGAGTAATTCTGCTCCAGTAACGAGAATATGGGTTGATTCTCCAGATCAGCAGCCATGATTTTTTCCCCCAGATCCCGGGGCAGGTAGGTCTCATCGAACGACAGCGGTATGCCATCGGCCAAGCGCACGCGCTGAATCCGTGCGACAGCGGTGCCCCGCTGCAGCGAGAGCTGACGCGCAACGGTTTCACTGGCAGCGACAATGCGGCGGTCCAAAACTCGCGCCGAGGGGTCGCGCCCGAGCGACTGCATATCTTCGACAAAACCGGTCAGTTCGGTTAGCTCCTGAGTGATGACGGGTTGCGTGACAAACGTCCCCTTGCCGCGGCGGATTTCAACCAGTCCGCGCGCGATGAGACTTTGAATGGCAGTGCGAATAGTGGTGCGGCTAACGGCGTATTGCTCGACGAGGCTATCTTCGGATGGCACGCGAGCGCCCGGCGGCAGCGCGCCACCAGCGATGGACCGTACCAACAACCCCTCTACCTGAGCGTGCAGCGGTAAATGCGATTGCGGGTCTATCTCCACGATGACATTATGACATCATGATGTCCGGATGTCATGCGAATCAGTAGATTAGCGCCCCGCAAGGCGGATTTAGACAATAGCCCACCGGCACTGCTGATCACGCGTGCAAGGATTCTTTTCTGTCATGGGTTGCGACCTTAAGCGCGTTAGCGAACAGATTTTGCGGCGCCGAGTGGATACGGTGTGCTGCCTTCGCCCACAGACGTTGGTGAAACAATTCGAGGTTTTCGGGGTACGACAGCTCTCTTTCGCACAATAACCGCCGATCCAATCCCTTCGTATCGGTTTCGGTTTGGAAGTATCTGTCGTACCCCTTCTTAAGTACTCTCAGTTTGAAGATACGCAGCGCTCGGTTGGCACTCTCGATCGTCCACCGCGATACCCCGTCGCAATAGTTGAGTACACGCTTGGCCCGTCAATGGTTGGCTGAAATAGTAACCCTGTCCTAAGGGGCACTCACGATCTTGAAGGAACGCAAGTTGCTCCCGTGTCTCGACACCTTCTGCGACGACGCGCATATGCAAATTCTTCCCCATGCTGATCACTGCGCAGACGATGCTCGCATCGTCAGAATTCGTCGTGACGCCGCGCACGAACGACCTATCGATCTTTAACGTATCTATCGGAAAGCGCTTCAGATGGTTCAGGCTCGAATATCCAGTGCCAAAGTCATCGAGAGCAAGCTTCAGCCCCAATCTTTTGAGTTCCTGCAGTACTGCCAACATGGCTTTCGAATCCTGCATCAAGAAGGTTTCCGTCAGCTCAAGCTCCAAAAGACGCGGATCCAAGCCGGTTTCCGCGAGGATGACACCGACACCCCTTAAAAAGTCCCGTGCGCGCAGTTCCGCCGCTGAGATGTTGACCGCGATGCGAATCGGCGCGAGGCCGATTTCCTGCCAGGCTTGCGCCTGATGACAGGCTTGACCCAGCACCCACCGGCCGATTGGAACCATGAGACCGCATTCCTCGGCAATCGGAATGAATTCCGCAGGCGATACGAGTCCGAGGTCCGGATGAAGCCATCGGATGAGCGCCTCGACGCCGACGATTTCGCCATTCTCTAGATTGACCTTTGGCTGGTAGTGTACTGAAAACTCTTCCCGCTCCAGGGCATGGCGCATGGAATCCTCGAGCGACTGCCGTTTCACCGCACGCAGGTTGAGGTCCCGTTTGAAGAACTGACGGTTATCGCGCCCATTATCCTTGGCGTGATACATCGCAAAATCGGCGTGCTTCATCAGTGTTTCGCAATCCGTGCCGTCGTCCGGATAGGTCACGATGCCGATGCTTGCCGTTACCTGCACATCATACTCATCGATACGATGCGGCGCGCGCAGGGTCTCGAGTATCTTATCCGCGCATACGGTCGCATCCTCGGCGTGGGTCAGTTCAGACAACAGGATCACGAACTCATCGCCGCCCTGGCGGCTGACCGTATCCGACGCACGCACACAGCCGAGCAGTCTTTGCGCGATCGACTGCAGCAGACGATCGCCGATGTCGTGACCCAATGAGTCGTTGATATGCTTAAAGCGATCAACGTCCAGGAATAGCACTGCGAGTTGGCGTCGGTAGCGACTGGCGAGCGTCATCGCCTCGCTCAGCCTATCGCTGAACAATATCCGGTTGGGCAAATCGGTCAAGCTGTCGTGCTGAGCCAAGTAAGCCATTCTGAGGGTCGTCGCCCGAGCCCCGCTCACATCGTGAAAGACCATCACGGCACCGGTCACTTGACCGTGGCGGTCGTGAATGGGCGCGGCCGAATCCTCGATGGGAGCTTCGGCTCCGTCGCGGCGGATCAAGACGCAATTGGGTGTCAGGCTCACGGTCTTGTTTTCCCGGATTGCGAATTTCATGGGATTGCGCGCTTGGGCGCGAGTCGCGCCATCAATGATCCGGAACACATCTTCAAGCGGATGACCCGCGGCCTCAAGTTGCGACCATCCGGTTAAAGATTGAGCAACGATATTCAGATAGGTCACATTCCCAGCTACGTCGGTACTCACGACCGCGTCGCCGATGGAGTTGAGCGTGACTTGGGCGCGCTCGTTTTGTTCGAACATCGACTCCGTGTTCGCGGCACGCTCGATCATGCGGGCGACGGCTTTCGGCCACAAATAGCCGTCCAGACGCCCCTTGAGAAGATACTCTTGGGCTCCGCGCTGAACGGCCAGTTTGGCGACGCCCTCGTCCTGCGCAGCGGCGAGAATCAGGATCGGAATCTGCGGCGCCGCCTGAAAGAGCCGGTCAAAGGTCTCGATGCCGCTGCTGTCGGGGAGGGATAGATCAACCAAGACTGCAGCATACCGGTCTACGCCTGGGCTTGCCTGCGCCTTTGCCTGAGCCAGTGCGTTCAGACCCTCCGAACAATTCCTAACCCACATGACGCGGAATGACCCATCGCTGGAATTTGCCAGCGCGTCACGGACAGCGGTGGCCTCGGCACTGTCGTTCTGAATCAGGAGAACGTATTGCAATGCACAACCTCAAAGCGCCCAAATCCCTGGACGATTCGATGTAAACAGACTTTTGCGGGCATGACTGTACGGCACCGCACACTCGCCAAAAAATAAAGGGAACGCGAATTCTTCTTTTCAATTCAGGCGCGACTCAATTCAGGCGCGTCGATGTGCTCCGACGGGCGTTTACGACGCTGCAGCGGTCGATGTCATCAGTGTGCGCTACCGAACAGTCGGCCGTTTCACCAGGGTACATAGTTCAATCCATCAGACAGCGGATGTTGCATCAGTGCTGCTACAGGACTTGCCCTCGAAAATGAGTCACCGCCTGCTCAGGAGCGTTACCTGGACCGTGGTTGACGGCACCTTCCCCATTCGCATTCGACAATTGGTTGGCCGAGCTGCGCGCGCGGGCCAGCGGCTGGTGAATGCTCGCGCCGCCCTCGCGTGGCTCGGGCGCCATCATCCTTAGAATCCGAGTGGGAGCTATCATGGAACGTCTCGGGAATGGCATGGAACACCGCTGGGGAGAGCGGGTCCGCGTAAATCTGCCAGTCTATGTGTCCGCCGGCGCTTTCGCCGGATTTGACGGCTGCATGAAGAACCTCAGTTTGAGCGGAGCGCTCATGAAGTCCGATTGGGATTTGCGTCTTCACAGTCTCATCGAGGTGCACATCAAGCTGCCGCCTTCGCCGCGCGTTGACATCGTCAAGGCGCAGGTGTCGCGAAAGCTCAAGGAGGGCGTCGGCATCGAGTGGTGCGAGTTTGCGCCTACCATCATCAAAGACTTGCTGCGATCTCAATCGGTTCGGTTCCCCACTTGACGCATCGTGCGCGGCTGCGGCGCGCTATCGACGGCGCTGGACGCGGCAACTCTTCTATTTTGCGGTCCTCTGCGGAAGCAGCCTGTCGTATTCCTTTTTGACGACCGCGTAACATTCGCAGGTGCGCTTCTCGAGTCCTGCGCGATCCAGCACCGTGATGTGCCCGCGCGCGTATCGGATCAGTCCTGCTTGCTGTAGCTTCAGTGCCCCTTCGCTGACACCTTCGCGGCGCACGCCCAGCATGTTGGCAATCAGTTCCTGCGTCATCACGAGTTCATCGCCATTCAACCGATCCAAGCTCAGCAGCAACCATCGGCATAATTGTTGATCCAAGGAATGGTGACGGTTGCAAACCGCGGTCTGCGACATCTGAGTAATCAGAGCTTGGGTATAGCGCAGCAGCACGTGCAACACGGGACCGGCCTGGTTGAACTCTTCTTCCAAGAACTCCGCGTTGAGCCGAAGACTATGGCCTGCACTTTGCACGACTGCGCGGCTCGGAGTGGACTTTCCTCCCATGAACCGAGATATTCCCACGATGCCCTCATTGCCGACGACCGCAATCTCCGCGGACGCGCCATTTTCCATGACATACAGCAGCGAGACGATGGCGGTGGTCGGGAAATACACATGGGACAGTGTGGCGCCCGACTCGTACACCACTCGGGAAAGAGGCAACTCTACCGATTCTAGGTGCGGTAACCAGCGGTCCCTGACGGGGGTTGGGAGCGCAGACAATAAAAGGTTTTTTCCAAGATCACGAAAATCGATGATACCGGCCTCCTGGCAACTCGCGGCAGAGTCATTCCGTTATGTCATCACTCCGCTCAATGCGGTATCACCGATTCTAACCGCTTTGTGCGATAGCGTACATAAGGGAAAACGGTCAGCCGGCGGCAGGTGCATGCCGAATGCACGTCAGGCTACTACTCCGTCAGCGGGTGGCCCTTGGGCAATTGGTGCGCATACCAAGTCGCGAGCCGATGCCGAATCGTCTTCTCGCTTAAACTTTCCTCTGGCATCGGCGCAATCACTTTGTCGTGAACCAGCAAGCGATAAACATACAATGCCTTATCGCTTGCCGAATCGGTGGCCTCGAATTCAACCGCCTTGCGGCCTTCCGCATACTTGACACCGGCGAGCAACGCCGCCTTGAACAATTCCGATTCGTGCTTGAGTTTTTTCACTAGCGGGCGGGCGTGAGACTAATATGATCTTCTGCATCGCGTTCGACGGCGGCGCGGCTGAACCTGAGCGGCACGTAGGATCCTTCAGCCCACATCGGGAACAAATCGCGATAGTGCGCGCTCATGGGGTCGTCCGACTGACCGGGCGTGTTCACCACCACTGAATTATCCCACGCCCCCACATCCATCACCATGCGCACCGAGGCGCCGGCGGTCACGGAGAAGTCGGTCGGACGGTAGGCCTGCGCACGCGGCGTGGAAGCCGAGCCCGGGATTTCCAGCGGCCCGACCGAAATCTGTGCGCGCAGCTGCGGGTCGGCCAAGACGGCGACGGCCGGTTCGAATGTCGCGTGGTGCAGCCGACCCCATGTCCAAGTCATGGTTGGTCCCAGTAGCTGCTTCAGCTCCGCGAGCGCGGCTTTCAGACTTTCCAACAAGATGGCGTCGCGTGCGGCACTGGGATCCGCGCCCAGCGCCGCATCGGGGTGTTCAAGATAATCGATTACCGCCGCCAGATGCGCATCGCCGATGAGCTTGCGCGCCGCTTCCGGCGTGGCTCTCGCCACCGTCGCCCTACCCAGGTGCTTCGTTGCCCACACCTCGTAGATTGCGGCCGCCGTGCTGGACGTGCTCTCCTCATGGTTCCATGTCTTGAGCAATGCGAGCGCTTGCGAGAGCTCGGTGTCCGGCGAGGACAAGGACCCCAGCAGTGCGACCGCGCGCCGCGACTGCGTGCTCACCGCATCGGTTTGAATAGCCATCGAATCGGCCAGGGTCAATTTAGCTTTGGCGCCCAGCAGCTCATTGATGCGATCGATGCGCGATCGGTCTGTCCATTCGAACGCAATCCTGTTCTGCTCATTGCGAAACCCTGCGGGCAAGTTCATTTCGTTGGCGGTCGCCAAAAAGCCCTCGGCCGGATTGAGCCGCGAGGGCAGTACATCCGTGCCGTGGAAACCGGCCCATTCATAACGGCCGTCTCCCGGGACCGGCATGAGTCCGTCCCAATTCTTGCGCACCGGAGCGCGACCTGCGGCGGCCCAGCCGATGTTTCCTTTGACGTCGGCATAGACGATGTTCAGCGGCGGTGCGCCCCAGGCGTTGCCGGCCGCCTTGAAGTCGTCCCAAGTCTTCGCTGTGAGCAGGCGCGAGGAGCCGAAGTAGCCCGAGAGGCCGGGCTCATTCCACACGGTGCGCATGGCGAACGCACGCTTGTTCGCGGCATCCACTGCCATCACCGGCCCGTGACGGGTGAAGCGCAGCTCGACATCGCGAGAAGGACTGCCCTTCACTTCAATCGTCTCGCGGACCAATTTCATTCTTTCCCAACCCGACTTGTAGCGATAGCTGTCCGGATCACCCTTCTTTAACTCATAGACATACAGGTCTTCTTGGTCGATCGCGAATATCGTGATACCGAAGGCGATGTCGGCATTGTGCCCAATCGAAATCCCCGGCAGCGCAGGTTCGCCCGCACCAATGATGTCGAGCCCCGGCGCGCTCAGGCCCACCAGGTAGCGCAGCGAGGGCGCGCCGAGCTGACGATGCGGATCGTTGGCAAGAATAGGCCGCCCGGTTTCGGTGTGCGATGGCGCAATCACCCAGTTGTTGGAACCCTCCATGGACTGCGCATCGATCGCCCGAGCCAATTCCTTCTCGGGCGAAAGTTTCGCCTGCTGCTCCTTTCCGGCAAGCGTGTTGAAATCCACCTGCTTGGTGGCCAGCAAATAATCCTTAAGGACATTGGCGGGCACATCGCAGGGATTGAGGCCCGGAGGGACCACCATGTTGTGGCCCTCGGGTTCTATCTTTCGACGCAGCCGATCCGCTTTGAGGCCGGCTGCGCAGACGACGCGGGCGCGCGCGACTTCTTGTGTGATGTTCGACACCAGCGCATGAGTGCGGATGCGCAGCACATCCTCGGGCAGCCAGGTATCGGGCAGGCTGTCCGTCAGCTTAAATTCGAACGGCAACGGCTTATCTCCGCGGCGCACCTCGGCGACGTAGGCGTTCACGCCATCGACAAAGGCGGTGACCCAGGTGCGCGAATTGGGTGCATACGCGCCCCACTCCTTGTCCATGTCACCGCGGTAGAGGAACAAGCGCGCGGCGCGATCTTGATCGATGTAGGCAGGACCCAAGGATTTCGACAGCAATCCTAGACCGCGCTTGCGCCATAGGTCGATCTGCCAAAGACGATCGCGCGCGGCGTTGTAGCCCTGCAGGAAAAAGGCGTCGCGCGTGCTGGCGGCGAAGATGTGCGCGATGCCCCAATGGTCGATCACGATGTCGGCCGGAGCGCCAAGACCCGCGACTTGCCAACTCTGTTCGCGCACCGCCGTTGAGGCCGCGGCCACCGTCTGGGCGCCAACCGGTGAGGTCAGATCAAGCGCCATCACCATCAGTGCGAAACCCGTCCCGCTTAAGGACCTCATCCTTGCCTCCGGCGTCGTTGTTCTATTGTCGTCTAAAGGTTGGCCTTGCATGCTTCGCTTGTCAAAGATCCTGCAGGTGCACGAGAGGAATCCGCGACGTGCGTTTTATGGTCGCGAGCACAACGCTGGATTGCATGTCGCGAACGTTTGGCACCCGTATGAGTTTCTTGAGGACCACGTTGCTCAAGGCCTCCAAGTCCTTGCCATAGACTTCGAGAATGAAGTCGTAGCTTCCCGTCATCGCGAAGCACTTGGTCACTTCGTCCATGAGTTGAATTTCACGCTCGAATCTCGCCACCGTTTCGTCGGTGTGCTCGGTTAACTTGACTTGGACGATGGCCAACACCGCGAGTCCAACGCGAGCCGGATTGAGCACGGCCGTGTAACCCTCGATGGCCCCTGCGGACTCCAGCGCTTTGATGCGGCGTGCACAGGGAGTCGCCGATAACCCGATGGATTCGGCGAGGTCTACCACAGACAGGCGCCCATCACGTTGCAGTGCGTCGAGTATTTTGGCGTCAAAGCGATCAAACTTCATGTTTCAAGCATCCAATGATGATTTATTAGTGATTATCACCAATAATACCTCAAATACTTAGTTTTTTTGGCGATTCTTGTCGATGCGGGTAGATTAGTCTTTCGCGATGGTTGCAAGCCCCCTACAGATGACGCAGGCACCTTTGGCGAAGGCCATTGATTGGCGTGCGGTGCTGCGGCATGTTGCCGTGTCGCGGGCACTCGACGATTTGGAAGAATTCACGCTGTTGCGCGACCGCAAGGTCCTCTATCAATTCTCCGCGCGCGGACACGATCTCACTCAAGTGCTATTGAGCACCCAGCTCACCGGATCCCAAGATGGCGTGGGCGGCTACTATCGATCGAGACCACTTTTGCTCGGCTTGGGTCTTCCGCTGGAAGAGGCCCTGGCCTCAACCATGATGCGGGCCGGCGGCATGAGCGATGGGCGTGATATTGGCGTGGTGTTTAACATGCCACGCAAAGTGGGGCCATGCGTCCTGCCGGTCTGCGGTGGCGTGGGCGCTCAATACACACCGGCGGTGGGATGGGCTCAAGCCCTGCGCTATCGCTCCGCGCAGCTCGGCGATCAAGCCTGCGGCAACAGTATCGCCGTGGCGCATGGCGGAGAAGCCTCTACGGCGACCAATGGGTTCTGGGCTGCTTTGAATATTGTCACCACCGAACGACTGCCCTTCTTATTCTTTATCGAAGACAACGGCTACGGAATTTCGGTCCCCTCGCGACAGCAAACTCCCGGAGGCAACATTGCGCGAAATCTCGAGAGCTTTCGGGGGCTTCGCGTACTCGATGGTGATGGATCGGATCCAGCGGCCGCCGCCGCCCTGATCGAGAACGCCGTCGCCGGCGTGAGATCCGGTGATGGTCCGGCTCTGATCAGGCTCGTCGTGCCCCGCCTATCGGGCCATTCCGGACAGGACACTCAGACCTATAAGAGCCCGAGTGAAATTGCCGACGAAAAGGCGCGAGACCCACTGGCGAAGCTGCGCGGCCAATTGGTACCGCACACGATTTCCGCCGCCGACTGGGATCAAGAAATGGCCGAAGGCCGCGCAGCCGTTGCGCGGACGCTGGCTGAAGTGGAGCGGCGCGCAGCACCTAACCTTAAGCGCATTCAACGCTATGTGTTTTCCGAGGTGGGTGCCGATGGCGCTATCGATCTACAGCAGCAAGGTGGAATACGCTGCGCGGGCGTCGTGCCACACCCAGGCAGTGAGCGGCCGTCCCCTGAAGGTCCGCGCATCAACTTGGTGACCGCGGTACGCCGCACGCTGGAGCATGAACTCGCAATCAATCCGCGCATGCTGGTCTTCGGCGAGGACGTCGGCCGCAAAGGGGGCGTGCACGCGGCAACCCTGGGACTGCAGGACAAGTTTGGCGCGGACCGGGTATTCGACACCAGTCTTTCCGAGGAAGGCATCATCGGTCGCGCGGTCGGCATGGCGGCGGCCGGCCTCATGCCGGTGCCTGAAATTCAATTCCGCAAGTATGCCGATCCCGCCGCTGAGCAGCTCAATGACTGCGGCACCATGCGCTGGCGTACGGTCAATCGATTCGCGGCTCCGATGGTGGTGCGCATTCCGGGCGGATTTTTCAAATGCGGCGACCCTTGGCACAGCCAATCGAACGAAGTGCAGTGGCTTCATGGCGTTGGCTGGCGGCTGGCCATGCCATCGAATGCGCAGGATGCGGTGGGATTGCTCAGAAGCGCCTTGCGCGGCAACGACCCCACGATATTCTTCGAGCATCGATCATTGCTCGATTCCGCTTCAGCGCGGCGTCCATATCCCGGCGACGACTTTGTGGTGCCGTTCGGCAAAGCCAGTCTGCTGCGTGAGGGCACAATGCTGACGGTGGTGACGTGGGGGGCCATGGTGGAACGCTGCGAGCAGGCCATCGATGCCAGCGGCAAATCAGCCGACCTCTTGGACTTGCGCACGCTCTCTCCCTGGGACCGCGAGGCGACGCTGGCATCGGTACGCAAGACCCGCCGTTGTCTGATTGTTCACGAAGACACGATGACGGCCGGGTTCGGCGCGGAAATCGCGGCGGTACTCGCCAAAGAGACCTTCTTCGATCTTGACGCGCCCATCGAACGGCTCGCAATGCCGGATATCCCGAGTCCCCACAACCCTGCGCTGCTCGACGCCGTGCTGCCCAGTGTCAAGACCATTACCCGGTCGATCATCGACCTGTCTGAAATATAGGAGCCTGTCTGAGTATTGAAGACGTGCTGGCGCCGCCGAATGCGGAAGGAACCCGCGCCACGATCTTGCGCTGGTGCAAAGCGGTCGGCGATACGGTCATCAAAGACGAGCCTTTGGTGGAACTCGAGACCGACAAAGTCACGGTCGAGGTACCCGCGCCGGTCAGCGGCACATTGATAGAGGTACTCAAGGCCGTGGACGCCGAGGTCAACCCCGATGAGGTGCTCGCGCGAATGAGATTGGCGGGCGAATCGGTATCGCCGGTAGAAATTGGCACCTCTGGGGTTACACCTAAGATCGACACGCCGGCGGCGGCTCGGGCCGCAGGCGGCAGTCATTCAGGCGACCAGCATGAGCCTTTGAGCCCCTCGGTGAGGCGGCTGCTGCGCGAGCATTCAATTGCGGCGGGCGACATCAACGGCACCGGCCGCAACGGCCGGGTGACCGCCCAAGACGTGACACGGCATGTGTCGCGAACCCAAGTCCCGCGAGCCTCGCTACCTAAAACTGCGCGCGAGTCCGCGACCGAAGCCGCGAACACGCTGGTTCCGCACACTGCCATTCGACGGCGCGTGGCCGAGCACATGGTCCGCAGTCTCTTAGATGCTCCGCATGTCACCACGCTGTTCGAAGTGGATCTCACGCGCGTGCTCAAGCATCGCTCCTTGCATGCGCTTGAATTTGAGTCGCGAGGTACGCGATTGACGCTGACCGTGTATTTCATCAGCGCCTGCGTGCGCGCACTGCTCGCGCACCGGGAAGTCAACGCCACATTCACCCCAGCCGCGATGCAGTTGCACGACGACGTGAACATCGGCGTCGGCACGGCGCTGGGGACCAAAGGATTGATCGTGCCGGTCATTCACCGCGCTCAAGATTTGAGCTTGTTCGAGATCGCCCAACGTCTCAACACGTTGGTGGAAAGTGCGCGCGCCGGCCGGCTCGCGCCACAGGATGTGCGCGGCGGCACGTTTACCATCTCGAATCACGGCGTCGGCGGCAGCTTGCTCGCGGCGCCCATCGTCATCAATCAGCCGCAGGTGGCGATTCTCGGTGTCGGCAAGGTTCAACGCCGCGTCTGCGTGATTGAAGCGGGCGGCAGCGAATCCATTGCGGTGCGCCCCATGTGCTATCTGACGTTGACGATCGACCATCGTGCGCTGGATGCATTCCAGGCAAACGCCTTCTTAAAGTTGGTCGTCGAGACGCTGGAACAGTGGTCCGATGCCGCCGAACCGCTGCATGACTGATGGATCCGCTGCCGGCAGTGGGCCCGCGAGTGTCGCCGCAACACTCGACAAATAAATTTCGGAGGGTATAAACACGCGCGCATAAATGTCGCGGCACAGTGCGGCAGCCTGCGCTCCGGGCCAATCAACGCGCAACAGCTGCGCCGGCAACAGCGGATCGCGCAGATGCAAACGCCGATATTCGTGAATCAATAGGGTGCGCAGGAGAAAACAGTCTCGCGGCTCGATTTCGCGCCGGCGTTCAAGCTCGGCCGTCACAGGACCAAAGCGTTTGACGAAGCGCTGATAGCGAAGCCCAAGATCATCAAGATCCCATCCCAGGTGAATGAGCTGCTGCGGCGCGTCATCCGGCGCCAGCGCCGCATCAAACGCGATCACTTTGGACAGCAATCCGGCCGATCGCCGCTGCGAGCGCAACGTTCGTGAATCAAATTCCGGATGCGCAAAAACCGTGGCGGAGATCTCGCCGAACCCGCGCCAGACCAATTCCTCGCGGATTGCGCGCCGCTCTAACGCGCGCATCGGCGGCACGACGATCAATGTCCATCGGCCCGACCACTGCGTGTCAGGTTCGCTGTAAATGCGCTTCGTCGCCTCGGCGAAGCGTTCACGACCGTTCTTCGACAACCGATACTCGCTGAGCTTGCCCTCACGACGCCCCTCAAGCCAGCCGTCCTGAACGAGCCGTGTAGTCGCCGTGCGCACCAGCCGCTCATTCAGCCCGAACGGCGCCGCCAAGTCGATCAGGCTGCCCAGAGCAACGGCGCCGCCCCGCGGCATGATGGCATCCCCAAACAGGGTCACGATGAGCGATCCGCCACGCAAAGGGCGCTGCCGGCGAAAGCGAGCAACCAGTTCGGCAGCGGTAGTGGAGGTGTTTTTGGCCATATGCGTCGCTTAGAGAGCGCCCGACTCTTATGACACAAAAAACATTGCGTTTCCATATTTTTTGTATCACTATGATGCGATCGGCCACTCGCGGAGGCATGAGGTATGTACACGCAAGGCTTGGATGCGAAAACCGAGGACGCGGCGGCGCCGCTCGACGAAAGCGCGCTCGAACAGCGCTTCCTGGCGCGTGTGGACGCCGAGGAAAAAATCGAGCCCAAGGACTGGATGCCCGCCCGCTATCGCAATACCTTGATTCGGCAGATCTCCCAGCACGCACACTCTGAAATCGTCGGCATGCTGCCCGAAGGGAACTGGATTACGCGCGCGCCCACCTTGAAGCGCAAAGCGATTCTGATTGCCAAAGTCCAGGATGAGGGTGGACACGGCGCGTACCTGTACAGCGCCGCCGAGACCTTGGGCGTCAGCCGCGACCAACTGGTCGAGCAATTGTTATCGGGCAAGGCCAAGTATTCGAGCATCTTCAATTATCCAACCCCGACCTGGGCCGACGTCGGCGCCATCGGTTGGTTGGTCGACGGCGCGGCCATCATGAATCAGATCCCGCTATGCCGTTGTTCGTACGGCCCATATGCGCGCGCCATGGTGCGGGTGTGCCGCGAAGAAAGTTTCCATCAGCGGCAAGGTTACGACCTGATGCTTCACTTGGCGCGTGGCGCGCCCGATCAGAAGCGCATGGCGCAGGAGGCGCTGAATCGTTGGTGGTGGCCGGCACTGATGATGTTCGGTCCCTCCGATGCCAATTCGACCCATACGGGCGACTCGCAGCGCTGGAAAATCAAGCGTTTCTCAAATGACGAATTGCGGCAGAAGTTTGTCGACCTTACCGTGCCGCAAGCGAACTTTCTGGGCCTCACGCTTCCCGACCCCAAGCTGCGCTGGGACGAATCCAAACAGCAGTATGAATTCGGGCCGATCGACTGGAGCGAGTTCGATCAAGTTTTAAAGGGCAATGGCCCGTGCAATGCGGAGCGCATTGCCGCGCGCCGCAATGCGCATGCTGCGGGGGCTTGGGTTCGCGAGGCGGCGAGCGCTTATGCCGCGAAGCAGCGGCGGCCTGCCGCGAGTGCCGCGGCTTAAGGCCGATTGGGAGGTATCGATGGAAGATAAGCGTCAGTGGCCTTTGTACGAAGTGTTCATCCGCGCTCGCGGCGGTCTTGATCACAAACACGTAGGCAGTTTGCACGCGGCCGATGCAAGCATGGCCGTCGATCACGCTCGCGATTTGTACACGCGCCGCCAGGAAGGAGTCAGCATCTGGGTGGTGCCCTCCAATGCCATCGTTGCCTCCGATCCCACCGAGACCGATTCTCTGTTCGAACCGGCCCGCGACAAGATCTACCGTCATCCTACGTTCTATGAGATTCCCGACGAGGTTAAGACCCTGTGAGCGGCTCACCTCAGGTCGACGCGCAGGCGCTGTTCCGCTATGTGCTGCGCCTTGGCGACTTGAGCTTGGTTCTCGGACAGCGGCTCGGAGAATGGGTGGGTCATTCGCCTGCTCTGGAAGAGGATTTGGGCGTGGCCAATATTGCGCTGGACTTGATCGGTCAGGCACGCCTGTTGCTGACGTACGCCGGTGAGGTCGAAGGCCGCGGCCGCGACGAAGACAAGCTGGCCTACCTGCGCGAACAGGGCGCGTATTTCAACGCGATACTGGCGGAGCAACCGAACGGTGATTTTGGTCAGACCATTGTTCGGCAAGTATTGATCGATGCGTTTCAGCTAGAACTCTACGAGCGAATGACGGACTCGCTCGATGGACGCTTGGCGGCGATCGCCGCAAAATCCGTCAAGGAGATTCGCTATCACCTGCGTTATAGCAGCGGCTGGCTGGTGCGTCTCGGCGACGGAACCGAAGAAAGCCACGCTCGAGTTCATTCTGCCCTCGAGTTACTATGGCCCTACACCGTAGAATTGTTTGCCGAAGACGATTTGGATCGCCTAATGGCCGACAGCGGGATCGCGCCGCGGCTGTCCGAGGTTCATGACGCCTGGGTCCAGCGCATCGCGGCGATATTGACCGAAGCGACGCTGAGCCTTCCTAAAGATCGCCCGCATGCCTGGCATGGCAAGCGCGGCCAACACAGCGAGCATCTTGGCTACATACTCGCCGAGATGCAGTACCTGCAACGCGCTTATCCGGATGCACGCTGGTGAGCACTGTGCTGCCGGACGCGGATGAGCGGGTTGCACTGGCGTGGAACGCTCTTTGCGCCGTTCCGGATCCTGAAATTCCCGCCGTCAACATCGTAGAGCTGGGCCTCATTCGTTTTGTGAAAACGCAGGCCGACGGAATTCTCGAAGTGGGTCTTTCTCCGACCTATATCGGTTGTCCGGCGACCGAAGTCATCCGAGGCTCGGTCACAAATGCCCTGAAGGCAGCCGATATCGGCGGTTTCGAGGTGACCCAGGTGTTGTCGCCGGCCTGGACCAGCGACTGGATCACGGCGGAAGGCCGCCGCAAGCTCCACGCCTACGGCATCGTTCCTCCGGAGCGCACGGTCTCCAACATGCGCGATGTATTGCGCGCGGATCGGCCGGTGGCGTGTCCCCGCTGTCATTCTGTCGATACTGAAACCTTGAGCCAGTTTGGCTCAACCCCGTGCAAGGCGTTGCATCGCTGCCGCGCCTGCCTTGAACCCTTCGAATATTTCAAGTGCATCTGACATGGCCGCTTTGAGCTTCCACCCGCTGAAAGTAACCTCCGTCGAACGTGTTGCGGAAGACGCGACGTGCGTGACCGTAGAAATTCCCCCATCGTTGCGCGACGCGTTCGCTCATCACGCAGGCCAATACGTCACCGTGCGACGCACGATTGGCCAGCGCGATGAACGGCGCACTTATTCCATCGTCACGGCGCCGGGCGGCAGCGCGATCAAATTGGGAATCCGCCTGCAAACCGGCGGGCGCGTGTCCGGCGATATTGCCGCCAATTTGCGCGCCGGCGATACGCTCGACGTCGGCACACCGCTCGGGCGATTTCGCACCGGCATCGATCCAAAGCGCCGGTTCTCCTACGTGGCCTTCGCCGCCGGCAGCGGCATCACTCCCATTCTTTCGCTCGCGGCGGATATCCTGGCCAAGGAGCCGCACAGTTGTTTCACGCTCATCTACGGCAATCGCAGCATTTCCAGGACCATGTTTCTCGAGGAAACGCTCGCTCTGAAAAATCGCTACCTGGACCGCGTGTCATTGCACTTTGTCATGAGCCGCGAGCCGCAACAGACAGAATTGCTCAACGGGCGAATCGATGGCAGCAAAGTGATCGAGCTCGCCAAGCAAATCGTCGAGATCTCAACCGCCGATGAATACTTGATCTGCGGCCCCGGCGATATGGTGGATGAAGTCCGAAACGCGATCAGAGCATTGAATGGCGGCGCCGCCATTCGCTTCGAGCGCTTTGCGACGGCGAACTCGCCTCCCGTGGACGTTCTGATCAAACAAAGCGACGCCACACTTCAGCCGCAGGAAGTACTGGCGACGATTTCAGTGGTGATGGACGGCCGGCGCCGCAGTTTTCCGATGGCGCCCAGCGATCCGTCGGTACTGGATGCCGCGGAACGAGCGGGACTGGCACTGCCGTTCTCGTGCCGTTCGGGTATCTGCGCGACCTGTCGCGCGCGCATCACCGAGGGCGCCGCTGTGATGACGCACAACATTGCGTTGGAGCGGTGGGAAACCGATTTGGGTTTCGTGCTGTGCTGCCAGGCCCGGCCCACCACGCCCACGCTCGAAATCAGCTACGACCATAAATAGTTCGACTTACACTGCGGGGAAAGGCATGTCATACGAGACCATTTTATTTGAGGTGGACAGCGACATCGCTCGGCTGACGTTGAATCGGCCCGACAAGCTCAATAGTTTCAATACGCAAATGCACCGCGAGGTACGCCAGGCTCTGTCGGGCTTGTCCACAAGCTGCGCCCGGGTCTTGGTGCTATCGGGCGCCGGACGCGGATTTTGTGCCGGTCAGGACTTGGGCGATCGCGCGGTCGCCCCCGGCTCGGAAGGCGTCGACCTCGGCGAGTCACTGGAGAATCGCTACAATCCATTGGTGCTGACCCTGCACAATCTGCCGATGCCCGTCATCGCTGCGGTCAATGGCGTGGCCGCCGGCGCCGGCGCCAACATCGCATTGGCCTGCGACATCGTAGTCGCGGCACGCTCCGCGAGTTTCGTGCAAGCGTTCTCCAAGCTTGGATTGATTCCGGATTCCGGAGGAACGTGGATTCTGCCGCGGCTGGTCGGCAGCGCGCGCGCCATGGGTCTTGCGCTGCTGGGCAATAAGCTGCCGGCAGAGCAAGCCGCCGCCTGGGGGATGATATGGCAATGCGTCGAGGACGCGGAGCTCGCCGGCACAGTCGATGCGCTGGCGCGGCAATTTGCCGTAGCACCGACGCGGGGCCTCGCGGCAACCAAGGCCGCACTGCGGCGCAGCTGGCGACACTCATTCGCCGAGCAACTGGATATCGAGCGCGATACGCAGCGCGATCTTGGGCGTTCCAGCGACTACGCTGAAGGCGTGGCGGCGTTCACCGGGAAGCGTGCGCCCCACTTTACCGGCCGCTGACATGACGCATGACATCCAAGCTGCGGGCGACCCGGTGCACCTCGCGCAGGCCGCAGTTCAGGCGCTGTACCGTACCGATCGCGCATCGCAGGGCTTGGGGTTGGAAATCATTGACGTCGCGCCGGGACGCGTCCGCGTCGAGATGACGGTGCGGCCGGATATGGTGAACGGCCACGGCATGTGCCACGGCGGGATCATTTTTGCACTGGCCGACAGCGCCTTTGCATTTGCCTGCAATTCGCATGGCGAGCCCATGGTGGCGGCCGGCGCCAACATAGAATTTCTTGCGCCCACTTTAAGCGGTGAGCGCGTGACGGCCACCGCCTCGGAAGTGAGCCGAACGGCACGCAACGGCATCTATGACGTGTGCGTCACCACGTCTTCCGGCGAGACGATTGCGCATTTCCGAGGACGCTGCTCACGTCTTCGCGTTTCCACTCCCAATGGGGCAATCCAATGAATTTGCAGAGTTATGTTGGTGGGCGTTGGCAAAGCGGCTTAGGGCTTGGCGTCGCGATGCGTGATGCCAGTACCGGGGAAGTGGTTGCAACGGCCTCATCGTCCGGGATCGATTTCGCCGCTGTCCTCGCCCACGCTCGCGAGGTGGGCGGCCCCGCGCTTCGCGAATTGACCTTTCATCAGCGTGCCACGCTCTTAAGAGCGCTCGCCAAACGGCTTTCGGAAGTCAAAGAAGAGTTCTACGCGCTGTCCTTTTGCACCGGCGCGACAAAAAACGACGCATTGATCGATATCGACGGCGGAATCGGTACCGTATTCGCCTTCGCCGGCAAGGGCTCGCGTGAATTGCCGAATGCGCATGTCTATATCGACGGCGACGTCGAAGGATTATCCAAGGGCGGTACCTTTGTCGGCCAGCATCTGTACGTGTCGCGCGAAGGAGCGGCTGTCCACATCAATGCTTTTAACTTTCCGGTGTGGGGAATGCTGGAGAAGCTTGCGCCGACGATACTCGCGGGCATGCCGGCCATCGTCAAACCCGCAACGGCCACGGCTTACCTGACCGAACTCGTCGTGCGGCGCATTGTTGAATCGAAGATATTGCCGGAGGGCGCGCTGCAGTTGGTGTGCGGCAGTTTAGGCGACCTGTTCGATCATTTGAACTGCCAGGATACGGTTTCATTTACAGGATCCGCGCAAACGGCGGCGCGGCTGCGAATTCACCCCGCCATCATTCGGCACGCGGTGCCGTTCATCGCCGAAACCGATTCGCTCAACTCCAGCATCTTAGGTCTGGATGCGGCGCCAGGCACACCGGAGTTCGATCTGTTCGTCAAAGAGGTCGTGCGCGAAATGACCGTCAAGGCAGGACAGAAGTGCACTGCCATCCGCAAAGCGCTCGTGCCGCAGGACCTCACCGGCGATGTGGTCGCCGCTTTGCAAGCGGCGCTGTCGAAGATCGTGGTAGGCGATCCGCGCGTCGAAGGCGTGCGGATGGGACCGCTGGTCAGCCTGGAGCAACGCGCTGACGTCTTGGAGCGCGTCGCTGAACTGCGCCGCGAGGCCGACCTGGTCGTGGGAGATCCCGCGCCGCCGCTCGACCCGGATACAACGCTTGCGCGCGGCGCCTTCGTGACGCCGCTGCTTTTGCTTTGCAACGACTCTAAGGCGGCGCGTGCCATTCATGAAGTCGAAGCCTTTGGACCGGTGGCGACGGTGCTGCCGTATGAGGACACGGCGGACGCGATCGCGCTCGCGCGGCGCAGCGGCGGTAGCCTGGCCGCCTCCGTGTTTACCGCCGAAGACTCGCTCGCTCGGCGCATCGTCCTCGGGTTGGCGCCCTATCACGGCCGCATTCTCGTCGTGAACCGCACCTGCGCGAAGGAGTCCACCGGCCATGGCTCACCGCTCGCACCCCTGATTCACGGCGGGCCCGGCCGCGCCGGGGGCGGAGAAGAAATGGGCGGCATTCGCGGCGTGCTGCACTACATGCAACGCACTGCGGTACAGGGCTCGCCCGACACCATCACGCAGATCAGCGGCCGGTGGGTGCGCGGCAGCCGGGTGCTCGATCCCGGCCGTCACCCGTTTCGCATTCCCTTCAACGAACTCAAGTTAGGCGATACGCTGAAATCCGCCGATCGCGAGGTCACGGTTGCCGACATCGAGCAATTCGCCGCCTTGAGCGGTGATCATTTCTACGCGCATATGAGCGAGACTGAAGCTGCGCGCAATCCCTTGTTTGGTGGCCGAGTCGCGCACGGTTATTTTCTGATCTCGGCGGCGGCGGGCCTGTTCGTCGATCCGGACTATGGCCCGGTGCTCGGCAACTACGGGCTCGATGAACTTCGCTTCGTGAAGCCGGTAAAGCCCGGCGATCGGATCAAGGTTCGGCTCACGTGCGCGGCCAAGAGCCTGCGCGCCGACAAGGGTTGGGGCGAAGTTGCGTGGGACACGGAAATCACCAACCAGAACGAGGAGACCGTGGCGGCATATGACGTGCTCACCATGGTCAGCATTCATGCGGTTCCCGACTCGATAGGAAAAAATTGATGCCGATCGACACCGCGCGCTACGCCCAAGACTTTCCCAGCCTGCAGTTTCTTGCCCCTGAGGCCGGAATACTCGAACTGGTCATGTCCAACAGGGGCCGCTTGAACGCCGCCACCGAGGCCATGCATCGCGATCTGGCCCAGGTTTGGCGCAGTATCGACCTCGATGAGGCGGTACGCGTGGTGGTGGTACGGGGCGAGGGCTCGAATTTTTCCTCCGGCGGCGATTTCGACATGATCGATCGCATGATCGACGACGAAGCGACTCTGATCCGCGTTTGGAAGGAAGCCAGCGACCTGGTTTACAACCTCATCAATTGTTCAAAACCCGTGGTATCGGCCATCCGCGGCAGCGCGGTAGGCGCCGGGCTCGCCATCGCCTTGCTCGCCGACGTGTCCGTTGCGGCGGAGAACGCCAAGATCCTCGACGGGCATACAAAGCTCGGCGTCGCCGCCGGCGATCATGCCGTCATCATCTGGCCGCTTTTGTGCGGACTCGCCAAGGCTCGATACCATCTGCTGACCAACAAACCCTTATCGGGCGCCGAGGCCGAGCGCATCGGACTGGTTGCGGTCGCCGTCCCGGATGCTCAAGTGCTCGACACCGCGTTCGAGATCGCACGCACATTGTGTGCAGGCAGCGCCACCGCCATGCGCTTCACCAAGCACGCACTGAATAACTGGCTGCGCCTGGCCGGCCCGAGCTTTGATACCTCGCTCGCCCTGGAATTCTTAGGCTTTAGACTGGCGGACGTTCGCGAAGGATTGGCCGCCGCCCGGGAGAAGCGGCGGGCGGTGTTTAAACCCACCGCACAAGAGTGAACCGAAGCGGCGCGCGCATCGATGACGCATATTCAAGAATTGGTGGCGACCGACCCGATCTTAAGGGCGACACGCGCGCAGCTTGAATCCTTGCAGCTGGAGCGTTTGCGCGCGACGCTGCGTCACGCTTACGCCAACAATGTGAGTTATCGGCAGAAATTCGCTGCCGCCGGCGTCCACCCCGATGATCTGCGCTCGTTAAGCGATCTGGCGCGATTTCCGTTCACGACCAAGGCGGATCTTCGAGAGGCCTACCCATTTGGCTTTTTCTGCGTGCCCATGGATCAAGTGGCGCGTATTCATGCCTCTTCGGGCACGACCGGCAAGCCGACCGTGGTGGGCTACACCAAGAATGACCTCGCCGCCTGGAGCGGCCTAGTTGCGCGATCGATCAGGGCGGCGGGTGGCCGCGCCGGAATGAAAGTGCACATCGCCTACGGGTACGGTCTTTTCACCGGTGGCTTAGGTGCGCACTACGGCGCGGAAGCGGCCGGTTGCACGGTCATACCGATGTCAGGCGGACAGACCGAAAGACAAGTTCAGTTGATCTGCGATTTCGCGCCCGAGATTATCATGGTGACGCCAAGCTATATGCTCGCCATTCTCGATGAGTTCAGGCGCCAGAAGCTGGATCCGCGCTCCACCTCCTTGCGCGTCGGTATTTTCGGCGCCGAACCGTGGGGCGAGGGAATGCGCACGGAGATCGAAAGCGCGTTCGGTATCGACGCCTGCGACATCTACGGTTTATCGGAAGTCATGGGCCCCGGTGTCGCGCAGGAGTTCGTGCATACCAAAGATGGGCCGACGATTTGGGAAGATCATTTCATTCCCGAAGTTGTGGACCCGCGCAGCGGCAACCCGGTGGCCGACGGGGAGGAAGGCGAATTGGTGTTCACGTCGCTGACCAAGGAAGCCATGCCCGTGATTCGCTATCGAACGCGCGATTTGACGCGGCTGATGCCGGGCAGCGTCACCGCAATGCGGCGGATGGCCAAGATCAGCGGCCGTTCCGACGACATGCTCATCGTGCGCGGCGTCAATGTCTTTCCCTCGCAAATCGAAGAGATGATCCTTCGCTGCGCAGGCCTGGCGCCGCACTACGAAATCGAGTTGACCCGGCCAAATCGCCTCGACGAAATCCGTATTGTGGTCGAAGCTCGCGCGGAGCTGGCGCACGAGTCGCAACCCGCCGAGGCGCTGCTTCTCGCTGCGAAACTGAAGGACCATGTCGGAATATCGGCGGACATTCGCGTCGTACCCTGCGGCTCGCTGGCGCGCTCGGCCGGCAAAGCACAACACGTCCGAGATCTGCGCTAGATATCAACGCCTAGTTACGATTCGGCGGTATCGAATACGTACCTACCGCATGCGCCACCATCTCTTCGGTCCGATCCGAGTAAAGCGCCACTTCGCCGACCACTAGAATTCGGCCCACCTTTATCAGCCGGCATACGCCGATGATGGGATTGCGCGGCGAGGGCTTGCGCAGAAAATTGATGTTCAAGCTGGTGGTCACAGCCAGGGGTATGAGGCCGATGGTGCTTAAGATGGCGACGTAAAGCGCCACATCCGCGACGGCCATGAGCAAGGGCCCGGACACGGTGTCCCCGGGGCGCAGCTGCGCCGGCCCGATGGGATGCGATACGGTGGCAGACCGGTCACCCACTTCCTCCACGATGCATTTGCTTTGCGGAAATTCGCGAGCCAGAAAATCGACGATTTCCGCCTTGGTCGGCATAAAAGTCCCGGTCAGGATTAGATTGGCGTTGCTACAAAATAACTTATCTCGGCAGCGCCGTGTAGCCTCGCGGCTTTTTCGGGGGAAACGCCCTTAAAGTGCAACGCTTCTTGCCGCACTTGGAGCAGCGCATGCGCTTGGCGACATCCTCGAGCCGGGCATCCCAACCGCACAGGCGGCCAAGCGTGAGCGGCTCAGCTTTGCGCTCATGTCCGCACTCCGCGCATTTCAGCACCAAGGTATATTGGCCGAACTCGTCGCTCAATTTGTGGACATGAAAGCCGGTGGACATGCCGCAATTGTTGCGGCCCGAGCATGCTTGCGTCCATCCAGTTCCCAACGAGTGCCAACACTGTACACGCGCTCGCGCCTACAGATTCGCCTTGGCGGCATGCAGCAGCCCCTGGGAGTACACGACGTGAAACGACAGCAACAGCTTAAATGGGGTGGGTCGCTGGGGGATTTCGCTGTGCTCGCCGCGTCTTGCCGCCACCGCCGAGCCGAACTGCAGATGCGTTCCCCCGCCGCTCTTAGGCGCGACGCGAAACCAGGATCGCGTGCGCTCGTAGCGGTCGCACATGAGCAGTTGCGTGGCGGTGCGCTGCCCTACATACCACGCAGCGAATTTGTCCGCGGTGCCATCGGCCACCGCGCGCGCATCCGAACGACTGGAAGGCGCGTTGATCAGCAGCCGCAACAGACCGCGTTCGATGCGAAACAGCGGTGATGTGTAGAATGCGAAGACGAATTCCGCCAGGGAAACGTTTCGATCGACGCCGACCGCAAAGCAATCGGCATATCTTCCCCATCGCTCAGGATGAGTCCCGCCGCGGAATGTCCGCAGCAGCGCATCGTCCGGCACGGACTCGCGCGTTATGGAAAACATGCTTTACCCCAAGTTTGCGGTCATGTTCACCATGGTAGTACTCTCGACTCAGTGAGGGAGCAATACCTATGATCAAGCAGCGGCCGATTGTCGCAGGTCTGGTGGCGGTACTCTTGGCAAGCTGCCACGGTAGTTCTGGTCTCGGCTGCATCTTGTGCGGCCCATTTGCAGCGAATTTGGAAGGGTCGCTAAGCGGACTCGTCGGCTCCAGGCTCACCCTGCAAAATGGCGCGAGTCCCTTGAACTCGTCGCTCAACGGCAGCGGCGCGAATGGCAGCGGAATTTTGTTCGGCACCGCGAATTTCAATTCGAACTACAACATCACCGTGCTCACGCAGCCGACAAATCCGTCGCAAACCTGCGTGGTGGCGAACGGAACGGGAATTACCGGCAACGGCAATGTCACGAATATCGCCGTAACGTGCACCATCAATCCGCCTCGTTTCCTGTACGTGGCAAATCGCGGCGCCGGCAATGTGACGGGGTTTTCCCTCAATGCAGCGAGCGGCGCGTTGACACCGATTCCCGGCTCGCCGTTTGCGTCCGCCGGCAACCCCGTGGCCATTGCGGTGGATCCCACCGGCGCTTATGCCTACATCGCCAATGAATCGAGTGGCTCGATCTCCGCCTTCACGATTGACCGTACCAGCGGCGCGTTGGTTGCCGTGGGCGGATCCCCTTACGGCACGCCGCTCAATCCGACTTCCGTGGCCATCGATCCCTCCGGTTCCTTCGTGTTCGTGACCGGCAGTACCGGCGGTACGGTATCGGTTTATACGATTACTCCCGGAAGCGGCGCATTGGTCGCTCTCGCCGGATCGCAGATCGCAACCGGCCGATCGCCTTCCTCCGTGATCGTGGACCCGCTTGGCCAGTTTGCCTATGTGGCCAATCAAGTCGACGGAACATTTGCGGCACTCACGATCGACACCACCGGACTGTTGAGCGCGGACATGGGTTCGCCTTTCGCAGCCGGCGCCAGTCCGCGTGCTCTGGCTCTCGACCCGACCGGCCATTTTCTTTACATCGCCAATTCCACGGCGAATACGCTCTCCGTCATGGGGGGTGTGCCCGTCAACTCGACTGTTGCCGTTGCTCCCGTCAGCGGATCGCCGTATGCCACCGGAATCACGCCGACATCGATTGCGGTCGAGCCCGTGGATGATTTTTTGTATGTCGCCAATCAAGGCTCGACGAATGTCTCTGGATTCAAGCTCGGCAGTGACGGGACGCTCACGGTGCTGGCTGGATCGCCTTTCGCCGCCGGAATGCTGCCTGCAGCCGTGGCGGTCGATCCCACCGGCAAATTCGCCTACGTTGCGAACTCCGGCGACAACACGATCTCGGTATATACAATTGACCCGGCGAGCGGCGCGCTCGCCGCGTTGTCCGGCTCGCCATTTCCCACGGGATCGCAGCCCTCCGCCATTGCCATCAGCGATTAGACCGCGCATGCGGGGATAGATCACGAGATTGATCTCGATCAGAACGGCAACTTGAATTGAGCGTGGGTCAGCACCGCTTCGCGCCACGAACCATCATCCATGATGCTGCCGAAAGGAGCCTGTGCGTCGCTGCGCCGCCACTTCGCCAGCCATTCCTGTCCCAGCAATTCGTGGCCATGCGCAGCCGCCGCCGCAAGCGCCGAGAGTCCGATAGTGGTCTCGCCTTTGGGTCCCGTGGCGCGGCCCTTGGCCACGTAAAAACCGGCAGCCAGCATCGCGGCGCGAACGCTGGTGGAATAAGTGTATGTAAACAGCTCTGTGGATTTTTCTGAACAAGCCTTCGCCAGTTCGCGAAATGCGCTCAACGTCCACATTGCGCTGTCGGTCTTGAACGAGAACGGATCAAAGAAAATGACATCCGGCGGCGGCGCCTCGAACTTGGTGATAGCGAAATCGCCGCGCAGGAGCAGCCATTCAATCGCGGCGCTGCGGCTGTTCCAGCGGTCCGCGGTCAATAGCGCTCGCGGAGCAGCGTGCCGCAGATGCTTGAAGTATCCGGGATGATCCAGCGCGAGCTTCAGGGAATCCAAGTCGTTCTCGAAACTCACCAGCGTCAATGGCCGTGCCGTCGCCGGCGCCGCGCTTTCGACCGCCAGGATGGCGGCCATGGCGTTGGCTGCGGCGCCGAGCCCCACATCCCAAACCACCAGCGGCCCCTCCCTGCGCTCCTGCAGCCGCTCCGGCAGCCGCGACTGCTCCACGTACAAGGATCGCGCCTCCCGCGAAGGATCGCTGCCCGGGTGCATCACTTCGCCCGAAGCGGTATCGCGAATGTATCCCACGCCTTCCTTCAGAAGCACTTCGTAGCGGCCGCGCTTTCGCTTGCGTTCGCGCAGCAGCGCCTTGGTCACGTGACTCGCCGGTTTGCCGTAGCTGTCGCGCGCATCGAGCACATCGCGCTGCGCGCGGTAGAACGGCAGCCACGTGCCGGCGAGGATGTGCTCGCGCATCGTGCGCATCAATTGCATGTAGAAATGGATATTGTGCAGACTGAGCAGCTGCCAGCCTGTGGTCTCGTGCACGCGCTGCAGGTGAAACAGATATGCAATTGAATACGTTTTGCAGGTATAGCAACCACAGGCCGGGTCGATCGGCCCCTCCATGCCGCGATAGGCGGCACGCCGTAGATCGCGCCTTCCCAAACTGGTGAACGCGACGCCCTGCTTGGCGAGGGAGGTCGGCAGGATGCAGTCGAACATATCCACGCCGCGGTGCACGGCTTCGAGCAAATCGCGAGTCGTCCCGACGCCCATAAGATATCGCGGGCTGTCCTGCGGCAGCAATTCGGTCACGGCCGCGGTGCAGTCTTCGCGCTGCGCACTGCTCTCGCCCACCGCAAGGCCACCGATGGCGTAGCCGTCGAAGGGCATCTGTGCGATGGTTTGAGCGCTTTCGATGCGAAGGTCGGCGTAACTGGCCCCTTGCACAATCCCGAACAACGCCTGCGGCGAGTCGCCGCGAGCCGCCAAGCTGCGCTGCGCCCAGCGGTGGGTCACTTGCATCGCGCTGCGGGCGACACTGTGCTCGACTGTCGAGGGCACACATTGATCGAGCACCATCATGATGTCGGCACCGATTGCCTTTTGAGCCTCGATGCTGCTCTCAGGACTCAGGCGAATCAGGGTGTTGTCCACATAGCTGGTAAATTCGGCGTGTTCCTCTCGCAGCGTCCGGCTTCCCGGCAGTGAAAATATTTGATAGCCGCCGGAATCCGTCAATACCGATCGCGGCCAATTCATGAAAGCGTGAATGCCGCCGAATTTCTCGAAGATCTCGACGCCCGGCCGCAATAAAAGGTGATACGTATTGGCCAGCAGTACCTGCGCGCCGCTTTCGAGCAGATCTTCGCGACGCTGCGATCGAACGGCCGCGTGCGTTCCTACGGGCATGAAGGTGGGCGTCAGCACTTCGTTGTGCCGCGTCGTGAAGCGCGCGGCACGGGCGCTCGAACTTCCGGCCGTGGCTTCGAGCGTGAAATGCAGCCGCCTGCTGGCGGCATTTTTCACTTTACGGCAAGCCTCGCGGAGGAAACGATGGTCTTGACGTGATCGAATTCGGATCGCGTGGATTGCGAGCCGTTATCAGTCAACTTGAGCAATGTTGCGTAGTACGTTTGCGCTTGCACTTTGTCTCCCGACGCCTCCGCGGCCATGCCTGCGTTGAACAAGCCGTTGAACCGATTGGGGCTCAAGGTGAGAGCCTTTTCATATTCAACCAAGGCCTCTTGCGGCCGCTTCAGTTCCAGCAATACATCGGCGAGCATTTCGCGGGCAGGAATATCGACCTCGCCTTGGCCAACTTTGTCTTGCAGGTCCGCGCTTTCCTGCATCTGTTTCACCGCATCGGCCGAACGGCCCTCAGCGAAGGCGATCCACGCGAGCATTTCGCCGCGCGTGATGCGCGCGCCGGTCGAGTCGGCAAAGTAGGCATGCCTGCCCTTCTTGATTTTCTCGATCAACGCGTCGTATGCACTCAAGTTGTCGCGAGCTTCTCGCGGCTGGTGCAAATGCCCCGCAGCCACGGTGCGCCCCCAAAAGGTCAGGGTTTGAGTCTCTGGCGGCGCGCCTGCAATGGCCTCGATCGCCGCGGCAGCGTTCCAGTCGCGCATCTCCAAGTCGAAGAAAATGGGCAGCTTGGTGCGATAGTAGGGAAACATTCCGGTCATGTAGTGTTCGCCCATGTCCGACATTGTCTCGAAGTGCGCAATCGCGGCCGTTGAATCATGGAGCACCGCTTTGGCTTTGGCGTCCTGGCCGCTTTGCAGGTAGGCGTAGAGCAGAAATTCGTCAGAGTGGAACTGATCCATGGCGCCGCTCTGCTTTCTCGCCTCTGCCGCATGCGCAGCCTCCACCGAGCCGACATTGGAATCTATGTCCTCCTGCCACATTCCCAGGCGAGCAAATATATGGCCGGGCATGTGGACGGCATGGGGCGCCGAGGCTGCAATTTCGCCATAGTGCTTGGCGGCGGCGAGCCCGTCCGGCGCGAGCGAAGGCGTATCGCAGGCATGAATGATGTAGTGCACCACTCCCGGATGATCGGGATATTTCACGAACAAGGGACTGAGCACCGCCATGGCCATTTGATTTAAGGTCACGCTGGCGTCATTGGGCGCCTGCGCCGCCAGCAATGACAGCGCATAAAACGCGCCCGCATCGGTATCGCCCGGATAGTCTTGATAGAGCTTGGCCATCGCGGCGGCGTAGCCTTCAATGCGGGACTGATAGTCTCGCTGATCGGGCTGGTAGAAGCCGCTCAACGCAGCGACGTATTCGCGCTCGCGGGCGGTCTTAGCCGGGTGCGCCTGAGCGGCTTGCATTTCCCGCCAGCCGTGCGCGACGGTCGCTTCATCGGGCCGGTCCCATATTTGGTGGAACAGGCTCATCGCGACGCCCCAATGCGCCATGGCGCAGTTTGGGTCCGCCTTCTCGATTTCCTCAAACTGCTTCTGCGCTTCCTGGTACCAAAAATCGTGCAGCAACGCGACACCGCGGGTGAATCGCGCTTGGACGGCCGATGCACAGGAAACTGAGAACGACACGGTGCCCAAGCGCTCCGTGGAGGAAGTGCTGGTCCGGCTGATTGCGGCATTTTCGGCGGCAAAGCCGGCGGTCCCGATCAGGGAAATCAACAGCAACGGGTAGATTTTCATAGCGAGCGATTGTAAGACATGATTTAGAGCCGCATCGAAAAATGTGCGAGAGCCTGAACCCTAAGGCCCTACCCGGCCCGGCGGCGCGACCGTTAGAATCGACGCCCTAGGCACAAGGGGTCGTCTCATGATTTCCAAGAGTTTCTTCCCAGCCGGGTTGCTGGCCAGTTGCGCGGCATTTGCATCGGCGTCAAGCGCCGACACGCCCTCTTATGGCCCCGAACTGCAGGGGTTCGCCTATCCCTATCCGGTAGCCCAGTTCGATTTTCCCTCGCAACGCCAGACATTGCACATGGCCTATATGGACGTGCGTCCAAAAATTGCAAACGGTCGAACCGTGGCGCTGCTGCATGGAAAGAATTTCTGCGCCGCCACATGGCAAGGCACGATCGACGTGCTTGCCGCAGCCGGCTATCGCGTCATCGCACCCGATCAGATCGGCTTTTGCAAATCGAGCAAGCCAGAGTGCTATCAATACACCTTTCAGCAGCTTGCGCGAAACACTCACGCGCTGCTGGCCTCGCTTGGCGTCAAAACCGCGACGCTGATTGCCCACTCAACGGGAGGAATGATTGCGGTTCGCTATGCCCTGATGTATCCCGCCGAGACCGCACAGCTGGTGCTGGTGGACCCGTTGGGCCTGGAGGACTGGAAAGCCAAGGGCGTTCCCGCCATTTCGGTCGATGATTGGTACGCGCGCGAGCTGAAGACGAATGCCGATAGCATTCGACACTATGAACAGGGTACGTACTACGCCGGCCATTGGAGCGCGGACTACGAGCCTTGGGTACAGATGCTCGCGGGCTTGAACCATGGGCCGGGCAAAGAACGGGTTGCGTGGAATTCAGCGCTGATTTACGACATGATCTACACTCAGCCGGTGTTCTACGAATTCTCAAAAATTACCGTACCCACACTCCTCATGATCGGCGATAAGGACAACACAGCCATCGGCAAGGATTTCGCGCCGCCGGAAATTCGCGCGACCTTGGGAAATTATCCCGAACTTGCCAAGCGTGCGGCGGAACTCATACCGGGAGCGAAACTGGTCGAATTCCCGGAACTCGGGCACGCGCCGCAGATTCAAGATCCGCCCGCGTTTCATAAGGCGCTCATCGAGGGACTTGTAAAATGATCGATCTGGCTCATGCGACGACCATCGTTGATCAAGCTCTGGAACACGGACGAACCCTCGGGTTGCCGCCGCTCACGGTTGCTGTCCTCGATGCCGCGGGCTGCCTGGTCTGCTTCAAGCGTCAGGATGGATCGAGCCTGCTGCGCCCTGACATTGCGCAAGCCAAAGCCTTTGGTGCCTTAGGCTTAGGGATAGGCAGCCGCGCGATCGCGGCGCGAGCTGCGGTGGCGCCCGCCTTTGTCTCCGCGGTGAACGCGCTGGCCGGCGGCCGGCTCATTCCGGTTCCTGGCGGAGTGCTGATTCGATCGAGTAGCAAAGCTATTATCGGCGCGGTGGGTATCACCGGCGCAAATTCGGACCAAGATGAAGCCTGCGCGGTAGCCGGCATCGAGGCAGCGGGTCTCATTGCCGACACGGGCGCGGAGTCCGCCCCAAAATGACCCTTCCGGTCGCCTTCGCGGCAATCCTCAACGGAGCCCAATGCCTCTTTTGCCACGCATCGACTCTCGAGCCGTAACATTCCTTGGCGCTTACCTTGCCATCTGGGCCGCTGCAACCGCGTACCTCGGGATCAAGGGCGCGGACTGGACCTTTCCGGCAATTTCCCTCGCGGTGTTCGGCGCTGCGCTGCCTACCTTAAGCATCGCGCTCACACGCAAAGCCGCGCCGCCGCCCGTCGTCGTGCGGCGCCCCACGTTGGAGCTGACGGTGCTGCTTGGTTTCCTGGTGGTCTACGCGGTAGCTTTTCTAGGATGGGGAATGAGTGCGACACGCGCCTTCGTGTCAGCCGGCCGCGAGCAGGATTCCCTGATGCTGATCGTCAAGCTCGTGGTGCACGTGGCCGTGCCGGCCATATTGTTGGCGGCGCTTGGGGCAAAACTCGCTCCTCTGTTTGATAGCGGTATCGGGCGCCCGGGCTTTTGGCCGCCCTTGCTCGTATTGGGATCCATTATTCTGGCATTGATGTGCGTGGTCTCACCTGCGCTCAGCGAGATTGCGGCGCTGCACGCCTCCGCCGCTACACTGGCATGGGCTGCGCCGGCAGCGTTTGTCTGGCTCGCGCTCGAAGCAGGTCTGTGCGAAGAGTTCCTGTTTCGAGCGGTATTGCAGACAAGGCTCGCCGCGGTCCTCAAGTCCGAAGCCGGCGCTGTCGTGACCGGCGCGCTGCTGTTCGCGCTGGCTCATATGCCCGGGCTCTATCTGCGCGGACATCCGGGCGTCGATGGGTATTCTACGGATCCCGTCCAGGTGATTGCCTTTACCGTCGCCGTCCTATCGCCGATCGCGCTTCTTTTCGGAACGTTGTGGGCGCGCACGCGCAGCTTATTGCTGATCGTCCTACTGCACGCTGCCGTCGACGTACTACCCAATCTGGCCGAGTTCATCCGCACCTGGGCCGATTGATCTTGAGCTTGAAATTGTTCACATGCTCCAGACGCGTCGAC
>Ga0182024_10003991_pt1 | contig 34445 bp, 27 predicted proteins | sample P32metaG_FD_120480 | JGI IMG/M metagenome (GOLD analysis project Ga0182024, IMG submission 120480) | Permafrost microbial communities from Stordalen Mire, Sweden - P3-2 metaG (Illumina Assembly) | ecosystem: Environmental > Terrestrial > Soil > Wetlands > Permafrost | place: Sweden: Stordalen...
CCTCACGGTCGAAGTGCCGCCCTCGAAACAACTCTTCTATGCTGCTCAACTTGCTCACCCCTGGCCCTCAACTCTCCGAAAGACCAATGTACCCGACCGAACTCCCCTATTTGCACCAGAGCCACGCATGCTTACAGAACCCAAAGTTCTCTACGAGTTCGGGCCGTTCCGGGTTGATCCTGAGAAGCAGGGTGTTGCTGTGCGAAGACCATCCAGTGGCTATCTCGCCCAAGGTCTTCGAAACGCTCCTGATCCTGGTTCGTCACAGCCGACAGGTCGTCTCCAAGGAAGACTTCATGAAGGCGTTGTGGCCGGATGCTTTCGTCGAGGAAGCAAATCTGAGCCAGAACATTTTCATGCTCCGCAAAGCGCTGGGAGACACTCCCGAGGATCGCCGCTACATCGTGACGCTTCCTGGACGAGGCTATCGCTTCGCGGAACAGGTGCGCACGGTGACGCAGGATGGCGAGGATGTGGTTATCGAGAGCCGCTCTCGCGCCCAGATGGTTGTTGAACAAGCAGGCAGCGCGCCCAGCGAAACCTTGCATGTTCTTCCGACCAGTCTCAATCGCAAGCTGAGTTGGAAGTACCTCTTACCGATAGGCAGTGTGGTTGCCCTGCTGGTCGTGTTGGTCTTGTTGGTTAGGGGCCCGGCTTTCTTTCTTCATAGGCGCCAGGCTATGGTCCTAGGCGAGAAGGACTCCGTATTGGTCGCCGATTTCACGAACACGACGGGCGACCCCGTGTTTGACGGGACGCTACGCCAAGGGTTGGCGGTGCAGCTTGAGCAGTCGCCTTTCCTGAGCCTCGTCTCCGAGGATCGCATCCAACGGGCGCTGCGACTGATGGGCCAGCCGTCGGACGCGCGGCTTACCCCGGAGATTGCCCGGCAAATCTGCGAGCGGACCGCAAGTGCCGCCTTCCTGCAAGGCTCGATCGCCAACATGGGAAGCCAGTACGTCTTAGGCGTGCGCGCAACCCACTGCCGCACCGGAGAGGTTGTCGCTGAGGAGCAGGCGCAAGCAGCAAGAAAAGAAGACGTCCTGAACGCAGGCATATCCTCTGATACTCGGACACGTCTCTCTCCTCTCAACCAGTCAGATCACGAACCGATTCACCCTATCGGTAAGGCCACCTCTGCCGAGAGAATTCCTGCTATGCAGTGATGAGATGGAACATCAGCGAAACTGTGACATATCGATGTTCAATGTGTATTCTTCCCCGTGGTCTAACAATTCCTGCCAAGTAACCTCACGCCCGACTTGTCCAGCCATGCGACCCAGCATAGCGGTTAATGCGCTTTCCACTCCATCGGTGACCTGATTATGGAAGTTTCCCGAAGCGATGCTGTCGATAAACCCACGATCTTTCTCCCTATCCGCGAGCGCCAGATTATTAGCAAACGAACCGTCTGTGGCAAAGGACGGAACTGGACTTGCCTGGGTCGACGGGGCATGCTCAGTCCAGGTCCAAGCGTTCTCCCCGATGATTCGCAACGGGCCCGCATAGGGAGCTTCGGCGACACCGCGAGAGCCGAACACCGATTGCGAGACATCGAACCAGCCGCCTGCACCGAATTGCGTCGAGGAGAAACTCACATGGACGCCGTCAGGGTAGGTAAATACCACCTGGTAGTTGTCCCATGTATTCCCAGGGTGAGTAAGCAAATTCCTTCCCCCCGTAGCGACCGCTTTGAGGGGATGCGCCAGAAGAATCCAATTGAAGATATCGATCACGTGAATATTCTGCTCAACGATGATATCGCCCGAGAGTCTCCGATCCCATTGCCAATTGCGAATGCGTAATTCCTCGGCTGGCATTTTCGGTCTTTCAGGATAGGTCAAGGCTGGTGAGTTGTAGTGCCCTGACACACACGCAATCTTTCCCAAGGCGCCCTCGTGGATGCGACGGACAATCTCCACAAACGGAGGCGCGCTGCGGATTTGGAAACCGACGTCCAGGCTAACTCGGCCTTGTGCCCGCCTACCAATCTCCAGAGCTTGCCTTGCCTGTGCTACGTCAATTCCCAAGGGCTTCTCGCAATAGGCGTGTTTGCCTCCATGGACGACCGCATCAAGGTGAGGAATGTGAAACCAAGGCGGAGTCGAGATTTGTACCGCATCGATTTCCGTGGACGAGGCAACCTCCTCAAAGGCTCTGTAACCGCTAAACATCATCTTGGTTTCAATCCCCGGGTATCCCAAGCGTGTGGCAACTCCGTCGAAGTGCGCTTTGCCCTTTTCCAGCTGATCTGGAAACAGATCAGCAAGGGCGACGACACGGGCGCTCGTATTATTCGCGAAGGATGTTGCAACTGTAGTTCCGCGTGCGCCGCACCCCAACAGTGCGAGACGGACCGCGGAGTTGGCCTCATAACCAAATACTGTTCGCGACTTGAGTAACAAGAGTCCAGAAGCTGCTGCAGTGCCCCCAACAAACTCCCTTCTATCCATAGGAGAGCATCCCCTTAGAACGACTCACTTGTACCTGGGCAAGAGTTCGTTGCTCGGGAAGTACTCAAAATCGCCGGCATGAACCATCACCACGATGCTGTTTAAGGGTTTTCGTCGTTGCACTCATTGGGTCCGCCGCATGAGTATGGGCCACCGGAACTTTCTTCAACCTGTCATAGCCGAATTTCGCGGCCCTCGGCGGCGGCCTGCACAAGCGCCAGACTTACCCTGACCGCCTCAAGCCCATCGGCTGCGGTCAAAATTGTCGGCTGGCGATTCTCCAAGCAGCACAGCGCGAAATAGGCAAGCTCTTCTCGCAACGCACCGTAGACCGCATTAAAGAGCCGAGGTTCATAACTCACGTCGGGGCCCTCGGCTCCATCCTCAGTCCAAAGAGTCAGCCCCGAATGCAGGACATCGATATTGGCGACTCCGGAAGTTGTCATAACCTGCATGCTGTCGTCCAGGAAGGGCGTCTTGTCTGGAAGGATCCAACTGGTCTGAAGCATGCCCACAGCTCCACCCTCGAAGCGCAATACGCCACAGAAGAGATCGGCTTGGGTTCCCGCTTCCGCGGAAACCTGCCAGCCCCACACCGATGCCACTTTTGCTCCTACATACCAGAGCATGGTATCGATGTCGTGAATCGCCGTCTCCAGCACCAGCGGTGTGCGCTTGTAGATACGGCCCTGCCATTTCGGCCGGTTTCGCCGCGTATACATTGACAGGATACGTCCCAGACGGCCTGCGGTTAACTGTGCCTTTACGGTGGCATACTTAGGTTCGAATCGCAGTAAATGTCCGGGCATCAGGATCAGGCCGCGCTTGCCAGCGGCGTCTACCATTTGCTGCGCATCTTCAACGCTCATGGCCATAGGCTTTTCGACAAAAACGTGCTTGCCGTGTTCCAGCGCCGCCAGTACTGGCTGAAGATGCTGATCCTCGGTAGTTACGACGCTAACCGCGTCAATATCAGGCATGGCGACAAGCTCGTGAAAGTCGCGCACGACGTGAGGGATTCCGTGGCGCTCCGCCGCACTGCGGGCACGGTCGGGCGCAACATCGGTGACGGCGGTTATCCGCGCGTGCGGTATGGCTGCGAATGCCGCCAGATGGCTCTCGCCGAATGCGCCGCAACCGATCAATCCAATACGTAATCGTGAAAAGCTTTCCATCGTTCCTCACCCTCATAACAAGAAATGTTTCTAGACATATTGAACGAGAGCCATGGCAAGAATCTCGAAAGGTTCGAGGGAGAATTGCACATAAGGTCCTGCCATATCAAACTTGAGCGGCTTGCGATCAGGCAGAAGGGCGACGCTGCTAACCCGCCGCCCCGAGGGCAAACTTACCCGTACCTTGGCTGCCACCGGAATTGGCGGAGTAATGGACTGCATATTGAGCAAGCCGGCCAACAGACGGCTCTGCTCTGGCTGGTGGAACAGCGTCATCTCTACGGCTGGGTGGGCATCGAGCTCAAATCGCCAGGGTGTGGGAATCGCTCGGCGCAGCAAAGCAACCAACACCTTTGCATTGACCGCGTGTTCACTCGATTCAAGCCCCGCAGCCGACCAGATGACCTTACCTTTGCCCACCGTGTGAATGACCAGCGCGGGATTGGTTCCCGGCGAGAGCGCCGGCGGATCGCTGATGATCTGGGCAAACCGGCTCCCGATCGCATGAATGCCTGCAGGGTCGGCGAAGGGCAATGTAGCGGTGGCCAACACTTCTGCTCCAGCTAGAGCTTCGGCGTGAATCATGGGGCCCTTCTGAATGACTTCGTGTTGCGGCCAGATCGTCTTCTTGAGCTCGGCATCCATCACGCTGAAGTAGGTGACATGGTTGCCCAAAATTCCTCGATAGCGAACTCCGAAGAGATCCTCTAACAAGTAACGCGGCTCCGGCTTGGCAAACCGGTCCAACGAAGTCGGTCCACTGGCGTAGAGCACCCCACCGTTTTGGACAAAATTCCGGAAATGGTGTGCCTGTTCCGGCGTCATTTCCAGAACGCTGGGAACGATAACTGCCCGATAGTTCTCCAATTGGTCAAGGGTGACATTGGTGATGACGCCGAAGGGAATGTGTTCTTCGCGCAAGATTCGCGCCGCACCCACGACGCCTTCCAAATGAACGACCTTGCTTACATCGCTCTTCCCACGCAGTTGCTCGACTGGAGTTCCATTCTGCGATGGGTCGTACATCGACTCCTTGTCGTAGTAAATCGCGACGTCGCCGAGTAGCTCTCCCCCCAGATAGGGTTCATAAACGGCGTGGCTGTCGTTCATCATTTTCAACACGCGATAGACATCGTGATTGATCGTGCCATCCGGATTGATGGCATCGATGAACAGCAGAGCGGCGGAGTGGACCGTAGGAATCGCGGATTCGATCCGTAGCTCTTCAACCGGCTTGATGGTGACAAAGTCGGTCAAGTCCCAAGTCCGGGATGTCATAAACTCGAAAGGACGTTTTGGGCTCAAGCTGTAGAATGTCTTGCAGACTAGGGAGAATTGGGCCGCTCCGCCGTAAAAATCCCCTCCAACAAAGTCGCAGGCGTCTCTCATTTCCAAAGGAACACCGGTCCGCCAGTCGGAAAGAGCGGTGCCATACTGGTGCTCGACCGTGATCGAACGCACGCTTTTCACGGTCTGCGTAAATTCTTCGGCAAACTCCCGCATCCACCTCTGCCGGCACGATTGAAAGGTCCGCCACAGCGGATCATCCCAGTCCACGACTCTTGGCGCCTCCGCATTTTGTTCCTTGCGAAAACGCGCAGTACAGTATTCGCAATAGCAAACTCCCGGCCAGAGGATCATGTCGTTAAAGATTCCCTCGAAGTCGTAGCTGCTGACGAGTTCGCGAACCAGCGCAAGGTAATAGTCCCGCGCGGGCGTATTGATGCAGGTGTATCCATAACGCCCCTTCATCACCTCTTCATCACCTTCCGCCGGCCGGAACCTCCACTGGGGGCGAAACTGATAGCCCCAGTTGTCCCACACAACATGAAAATAGGCGACACGATACAAGCCCCGGCGCTTGCACTCATTCATCACTTCACCGAAGTAGTCGCGTCCTTTCATGCCCCGGTGCACGGTGCCGATCTTGGTCGGCCACAGGCATAACCCGGCGCACGAGATCGCGTACTGCATCAGGCACTGAAAATCCGCATTCGCGATCGTATCTACATAATCGCGAGCGTCGAAGCGGCTGAGCAGCACGGGGTCCCAGTCCGGAACGTGCGTGTCTACCAGTAAACGACGGTAGACCTGCTCGGGCCATTTGGGCCGGACCGCTGGTGTCTCTTCCGCAGCCGCCGCGGCTGGTGCCGCCGCCATGGCCGCCCTCACCGAGGGTGACGTGAGCCACATCGCTCCGCCGGCTATCGTCTTGTTGAATGTTCTTCGATCCATAAGCCCACGCCTCCTTCAATCGAGGCGCATAGCCTCGACCCGCACTTCATTCAAATTCCGTCATGATCTTCCGATAAACCTCGAATGCCCGCTCAAGCTGATCCAGCTCGACGTACTCATCGGCGCCGTGGGCCTTGTCAATGCTGCCCGGGCCCAAAATGATCGTAGGGATATCAACCTGGGCGAGCTTACTGGCATCGCTGCCAAATGAAACCCCGCAGGGCTCCGGGTTGAGTCCCGAGGTTTGCAGAATCTCTCCCACGCAGCGGACGATACTCGAACTCAAGGATGTCTCGAGCGGCCAATCCTTGAGCATAGGTTCCTCCATCTCGGCCTTCAACTGCGGGTTGGCGGTCTGGAATCTCTCCAGCAGCTCATGGTACTCCGCTGCGACTACATCGGGGTCTTCGCCGGGAATCAGCCGGCGATCAAAGACAATCGTGCAAGTCGCGGGTACCACATTCACTTGGGTTCCCCCCTCGATTAACCCAACGGTAAAGGTAGGGCTGCCAACTAACCAGTGTTTGCGGGAAGCGAATTGTTTGCTTTTCTTTTCGAATTCATTCAGCAGATGGATCATCTGCGTGATCGCATTGACCCCCAGTTCAGGCTTGCCGCTGTGAGCCGCTCTTCCTAAAACCGTAATGCGAGCGCGAAGACAGCCCTTGCTGGCCACAGCCATCCTCATCTGTGTTGGTTCGCCAACCACGGCAGCATGAGCTTGCAGGTTTTCACGAAGTCTCAGGACGCCCTGGCAAGCATGTTCCTCGTCAACCGCACTCACCACCCACACATCGCAGTTTGGAGTCCTGCCGGAACGCTTCAGGTCTGCAAGAGCTCGCATCATAGCTGCAAGGCAGGCCTTTGTATCGCAAGTCCCGCGCCCGTACATCCGGCCATCGCGGATCGTAGGAGAGAATGGCGCCTCAACGCCTTCAATACCCGCCGTATCGCAGTGAGCTTCAAAAAGAATAAGACGCGAACGATCCCGCCCCGGAAGGCGAGCGATCACATTCTCTCTCCGCGGCATCACGTGCTGGGCGAACGTCTCGAATCCTTGTTCCTCGAAAAAGGTGCGCACATATTGTTGAATTTGCTCTTCTGGCTGGCCGCTGGCATATGCAGGATTCACACTGTTGATGCTGACAAGGTCAAATAATGTCCGCTGCAGATCGGTTTTCTTCATTGTAACTGGCCCTCGCCTCTAACCCTGGTCGAATTTCTATCGCTGGCAACAGAGATCGAGGTAATTCAGGCCCAGAAGCTTGAACTACCTCGGGAGTCGATGGAGTGAATGATTTTGTCGTATGCCTTAGAAGCTCATCCTCAATCCAAACTGGATCTCGCGATTGTCCTGAGACGTGTAATACAACTTACCCATTTGGGGCGTACCGAACGATAAATTCGGATTACCATCGAAGACGCTGGGCGGAAAGATCCCGAAATTCGTGCGGTTAAAGACGTTGAAGAATTCGCTCGTGAACTGTAACTGTACTCTATCTAATGAGAAGTTCTTTTTAAGACCTGTACTCCAGAAGTTTGTGCCGGGGCCGAATACACTGTTCCGTCTTTCGTTACCGAATGTATAGTTCGGAACACCAACGACACCGTTCCCGGCAGGGGCAAAGCAACTCGTGTTGAAAAACTCTGCCACCTTCTGGGCGCTGGAACGTCCACGTCCGAAGTTGGGGTTACAAGTAACATTAGGATAGCCAGTTCCCCCGTTGTTCAAATTGTCGTATGCGTTCACGATGGTGAAAGGTGTCCCGCTCTGCAAGCTCGTGATGCCCTGCAGTTGCCAACCGCCAAGGACATTCGCGAGTACTCCGTTGGATAGGAACATCTGGCCTCTGCCCATAGGCAGCGCATATATGTAATCGAAGGTGAGGCTTTGGGGCAGATCGAACTGGGCCAGACCCCGCTCCGCGGCGGTATTAAACGGTTGTTGTAGCCCTTCAGGATAGCTCTCAATTCCGCTGCCGTCGCTGCTATCAATTGCTTTGCTCCAGGCATAGGAAGCAGTGAAGGAAAGATTGTGGGTAAACCTGCGCTGTACTTTAATCTGGAGCCCGTTGTAGTTGGAGTTCGCTCCGGAGCCCTGCACGTCGATTCCTCCCACCGGCTGGAGGCCTGGCGTCACCACTCCGCCCGTAGCGACGAGCATTTGAGTGAAGGGCTGCCGGGGCACAATTGGTCCCGGCCCGGGCGTAGTCAGATTTACGTCAAAACTCTGGTACAGTTGGCTTGCCGTATTTCCGACATAGGCTACCTGAAAGGACGTCGCACCAATGCTGTGTTCCACCGTCAGGTTAAATTGCTGCACATAGCCGTCCTTGAAGTTCTTTTGGATGGCAATGGCTTCTAAAGCCGAGGCAGCGGACGACGCCAGCGGTAACGACCGGTTGAATGTGGGTAGCTGCGAAATATCGATGGTTGCGGAGATGCTGCGCTCGAACGGCGGATTGATCGAGTAATTGACATAGGGATCGGCGCTCATTGGTTGAAAAAATATTCCGTAACCGGCCCGGACAACCGTATTGGCCCCAAGTTTGTAAGCGAGTCCAACGCGAGGAGACAATAGATAAGCCGGGCCATCCACTAGAGCTCTGCTCCAGCCCGCCGGCCTGTTGGCGGGGGTGATATTGACGGCAACGGGAGGACTCGAGAGATCAAAGTTCGCGACACTATTGTCGGCGGAGACATACCTGGTATCGATGTCGAAGCGGAGCCCCAGATTGAAGGTGAGCTTGGGGCTCATTTTCCAGTCGTCTTGGAACCAGCCCCCTCCCGCCACGCGCCGGGATTCCGGATTAAATGGATCGGGATCCACCCCAATGGTCCTGGGATAGCCCAGCAGGAAATCACCGAAGCCTAACCCCGAGAACTGTCCCGTATAATGCCACGCTCCCGTCGGTATGATCGTTTCCGGAAAATCGGCGCGATTATTCTCAATATTGATCCCCATCCTCATAGCGTGTGCGCCCGCGGTGAGGAAAACCGATCCATTGTAATAAAAGCCGCGGTTTTTGATTTCCCTGGGACGGCCTAGATAGGAGGTTCCAAACTGTGAGAGCCCAGTCACCGAGATCTGTGGGGGAGCCTGGAGGGAAGCCGCTGCGTTGCTGAAGTTGGGATCGTTTTGAACCCCAAGCGCATTGATCATATTCTGATTGCCATAGTTGCCTTCCGGCTCGCGGTCATCGTAGAGATGATATCCAAACAGCCCTTCCAGGATCAGCCGGGTGCTGAGTTGGTGGGTATATTGGATAGCAACGTCCTCGCCGGGACGGGTCTGGGTGCGAGCAAAACTTTGCAGGATGGTTGGTTCCTGCGCACTTGAGAGGGTATAGATATACCGGCCGAATAAGTTACCGTTTTGCCCAACGCGCTGGTCGATACGACCGACACCTGAATCGTAGGTGATCGGCTCGACTCTCTGGACCACATAGTTTCCCTGTGATAGGGGAACATTTGAGTTCGGCAGCGGAATGAAGCTTTTGATCCACGAGGCGCTGAGGGGGTTGATGCGATTGGCGGGAATTACATTTCCGGGAAACGGAAGTCCTGTCAGCGGATCGACGACAGTGGTATTGAAATCCGAGAGGTTTCCAGCGACCTCGCTTGCGGTTGGGTAGCTACCCAGATAAGGCTGCCCCTGCGCCTGCCGAAATCCTTCCCAGGCGACGAACCAAAATGTGTGATCCCTTCGGATTGGTCCGCCTCCCGCCAAACCGTATTGGTTTCGCCTTAATTCAGGGACCGAAGTGGAAAAGTAGTTTCGCGCGTCGAGAGCGCTGTTCCTGATGTATTCCCATGCAGAGCCATGAAACTCATTTGTACCGCTCTTGGTGACCGCGGTGACCATGGCGCCTGCCCCGCCCGTGAACTCCGCACCTGAATTCCCTGACTCTGTCCGGAATTCGGCGAGAGAGTCGAGAGGCGGAATGACGGAGAGAATAAAGTCTTCGACGTCCTGCTGGTTTATGCCATCGAGGAAATACGAATTGTTCCCTCCGCGAAGTCCATTCACCACGAAGTTGCCCGGTGCGACAGATTCCGTAATATTGCTAAACGACATGCTGGTGCCATAAAATCGCGCCGCGCCAGGCGTCAGAAGATTCAATGACACCCAATTCCTGCCGTTTAGCGGAACATCTACGATCTCCTTACCCGTGACCAGATTGCCCACCGTGACTGACTCCGTATTGATGGGGCTTGCATTGGCCTCTACACTGACCGTTTGGCTCGTCGAGCCCACTTTCAGTTTGAAGTCGACGGCTGAGACCCGGTCTACTTCCGTGAGTACATCGCTCTGAACCAAGGTCTCGAATCCCGCACCCTGCGCCGAGACGTTATACATACCGGGAATCAGGCTGTAAAAAGCATATATTCCAGCTTTATCGGTTGTCGTACTCAACACAACGCCCGTTGACTGGTTAGTCATTTTCACCGTCGCCCCGACGACAACCAAACCGCTGGTATCAGTCACGGTGCCAGTCACGCCAGTTCCCCCGACCTGGGCACTAGCTTGGCTGACAATACAGATCAAAAGAACAAGCAGAAGCGCGCCTCGACACAAGAGGGCGGATCCATTAGGAGTGTAATGCGGCTTCATCGAAGAGACCTCACTGTGTTGAGCGGTAAATGGATCTAACCCTGTTCTGAATAGTAGGTCAATTAGAATTATTAGACATCTTCTGTCAGTTTTCTCTACAGGTTATTCGGCCAGTTTTCTCTCCAGGTTATTTGGCGGACGGTTCGCTTCCGCGGATCGGGAAGCCGCAAAAGACAAGTCTGTAGGCCCGGCCGTTGTCCTGGCGCGCGGGTTATCGGAAAAAGAACTTTTCAGCGGAGCTCCGCAGAATTTCGCCCTTGTCGGCGGCGGAGAGAAACGGGAGCCGTTCGCGCACAAGAGCAATGCTGTCGCGATATGTTTCGTGCATAAGCTGGAGAGGCGAGTCCGACCCCCACATCAGCCGCGACGGACCGAAGGCCATGGAAAGGCTTCGAATCAGCGGCGCCAAGTCATCATGGGGCGGACGTTTGCGGCCCAGAGCATAGAACGCTGAGACTTTGACCATCGTGCGGGGATACTTAGCCAGCCGGCACAGGGCGTCGACATCTCTGGAGCGAATTGCGCCGTTCATTCCAATGCGCGCCATATGATCGATGACGACGGGCGTGTCCGGGAATTGCGCGCATAGGCTACCGATGCCGGGCAAGAACTCCGGACCGGTTAAAAAGCACATGGCGAGATTTTCGCTCGCGCCGCACGCGAACATTGTCTTCAGCCCGGCGTGATCCAGAGGTCTGGCCGCTGGATCCACCGCCATGATGCGGAACCCGCGCACGCCGGATCGCGCCAGCCGCCGCATCATCTTCGCCGGCTCTTTTTGATCCACATCGATCACGGCAATTCCGCGAAAGCGAGAGGGATAATGCGCAATAGTGTCCAGCATCAGGGAGTTGTCGAACCCGTAGTAACTCATCTGTACCAGCACTACCTGCTGAACCGAATTGCGTTGAGCTTGGGCCAGGATATCTCGAGCCGTAAAGCGCCGCACAACAAGGTCCGATGGCTTAACACCTGAAGCAAGCGGATATTTCGCAAAGTCATCCGTCCAAAGGTGCACGTGTGCATCGATGTAACCGTTATCAAATCCGAGCCGCATAGGCTTTTCGTCGTTCTCCGTTCTCCACACTCGGGATGCACACGGATTCTACCTGCTGTTTATCCCATACGTTGAAGAGTCAGACCATTAGAATTGTGTGACCATGGCGGTCGACAAAAGTGACCGCTGCGACTCGTTCCGGTGCCAGTTTAGGAGTGGGTGTCCCAGTTCAATGGACGAATTTCCCCTAATAATGCGCCAAATGCTACAGAGGCCGCTAACAAGGCCGCCGAGCAAGCTACGAATGCCAGGAAGTAAGATCCTGTCCGCCCGATGATCACCCCGGTAACATAAGGCGACACGACGCCGCCCATATTGCCAATTGCGTTTTGGATGCCGGTCCACAACCCCGCTGCCCGAGGTCCGGCCAATGTCTGCGTAATCGCCCAGACATTCGACGTGAAAAGTCCCAATGCCAAGCAACTTACAACCAGCAGGAGAATTGCACGACCCGAATCGTGGACAAATACAATGGGGAGCAAATTTGCACAGCAAAGCAGCAGACCTCCACTGACGAAGCTCTTTCGTACGCGGGTTACTGAAGCTCCGTTGGCAATCCATCGATCAGACAACCAGCCCCCCAACACCGATGTCCCGGCCATTCCCCAGAATGGCAACGAGCCCAGGAGAGCAACGGATTTCATAGAAAAACCACGCTCGTTCACCAGGTACGTTGGCAACCACGACAACAAGAAGGACCAGACATAGCCGAGCCCGAACATGCCGAGGCTGGTACCCCATGCTTCGCGCCGGCCAAGGATCTGGCGGACAGAAACGCGGCCGCTTTCACTTGGTTGACCGCCGGTGGACACCTTTGGTCCCCAAAGCGTCCAAGGCAGCAACCACAATAGACTGATAACGCCAAGCCAGGCAAAGAGCGGCCGCCATCCATGGCGAGCAATGAACAAGCCTCCGAGCAGAATGCTGATTGCCGGGCCGATCTTTGACGCCGCATCCAGAACTGAGTTTGCGAAACCACGCTTATTCTCCGGGAAATATCGAATAAGGATTTTGGAGTATGCCGGGTATGCAACGCTCTCTCCAGCACCCAGGATAAGACGCGCCTGGAACAAGACATCGAACCGGCTAATCCATGCTACGGAACCCGTAGCTAGCGACCACAAGAGGTAGCCTCCGCCCAAAAGACGTTTCGCATCGTAGCGGTCGACGAGATATCCGGCAACGGGTTGAAGTATCGAGTAGCTCCAAAAGAAGGCGGAGAAGAGCAGGCCCAGGCGAGCCGGTGAAAGCGCCAGTTCGCGAGAGAGAAGCGGCGCTGACACTGACAGCGCCCCACGATCGATATAGTTGATACCAACCGCGAACACCAAGAGAACCAAGACCCGATTTGCCTCGGTTGAACTCCGCCGCTCAGTGCCTTGCGATACGCTCAACCCGTCCGTCCTGTCTGGGATCGCGATGGACAGAACGAACGGCAGCGTCTACCGAATTCCTTGGCCGCTCTTTGGATGTACTCGCTATCCGTGAAGACGAGAGTTACATCAAAAGCGATAGGCCACCCGGCGATGCGCAAATAGTGGAGGTGATTTCTGAGAGCGCGGCGCCTGAAAAGCAGCGCGATGTCGATCATCGGTTCCACGGCTTCTTTGTTTTCCAGTTTCATGCTGATCTTCGTAGTGATCCCCGTTCCTCCCTGATACGCCCCATTACCCGTCCTAGCACCGTACCATAGATACGTGTGCGTACTTGGCTGGCGGTTGACTACGTAGTGGAAGGATAATCGGTCAGACATTCGAGCGACAAGGACTGTCTGTTTCGCTAGAGGAAGAGCCTTGTTGACGGCTATCGCGAATTAACCCCTATAAAGCACTTCAACCACAAGTGAACGCCAGGACGGACGCATTTCACGCGAGGCCAAAATGATCTCTGCATTCAGCTTGGCAGCCCTTCGAGTAAATTATCAGCGCTTCCCGACAAAACTTGTACCTCAATCCTGGATGCTCCTTGTGGAATTAATCCATTACGGACGGCAGAAAAAAGACCAGTATTGTTGTGCCGGTCCCGATAAGCGGGTACTGGAATAGGTCTCGAGATCCTCCTTTAACGAAAAAGTGTTCCAATAACTGACAATACGTGTCTTATATTTCTAATTGCATCGAAGCGCCTCCATGGCTAAGATGAGCGCCAATCGCAAGTGCCATCGATGGCCGCCGGTAGATCGCATGGAGAGGCTAGCAATGACGTTCAAAACCTTGTTTCCAAGAGCGATGGAGGTTGCTTATCTCGACAGCGCCGCGGAAGGACTGCCTGCGCCCGGGTGCGCTGAGGCGTTTCTCAGGTATTGTCGGGATAAGGAGCAAGGTACGCCCGGGCGCCGTTTCTTCCATCAAGCGGAGGCGGAGGCGCTTGAGATGGCGGCGCAGTTACTGAAGACCAAGAAAGACAATGTCGCTTTTGTTTCGAGCGCATCAGACGCCATAAACATCCTCGCGAGTTCACTCGAATGGAATCCGGACGATGAAGTCATCATCAGCGACATAGAGTTTCCGTCCAACATCATCCCCTGGCTTTCTCTTAAAACCCGCGGAGTTCGGGTGATTGTCGTACCAGCAGAGAATGGCGCCATAACATGGGACACTGTCGCTGGGTACATTTCGTCGCGGACCCGGCTCGTTTCTTTGAGTCTCGTCAGCTACAAAACCGGTGCTTATCTCACAGGCGTTCCCGCCCTCTCCTCCGAGCTGAAGCGCGTTGGCGCTTATTTATGCATCGACGCAACGCAGGCGTTAGGACGATGTCCGGTGAGCCTGGAGGGGGTCGACTATCTGATGGCTAGCAGTTTCAAATGGCTGATGGGGCCGCATGGACTTGGTTTGGTTTATCTTTCGTCGGAACTTCGCGAACAGCTCCGCCCAACGAGTCTTGGCTGGTATTCGGTCGAGAATCCGTTCGCGCCCGATCCGTCGCAAGGGTATTCGCTGAAAGCGGGAGCCGCGTGCCTGTCGGCGGGGATGCCAAATTTTCCTTCTTTGTATGCGCTGCGCGAGAGTCTCAGCTTTCTGCTGGGTCTCAGCGTGGAAGCGATTTACGAGAAATCACGTCCCCTGGTGGAACGTCTGCGCTTCGGGTTTCAGCAACTCGGCTGCGACATGTTGACACCCAGCGATCCAGGTAAAGCCTCGGGCATCGTTGCCTTTAGACACGCGCAGTCAGAGGCAATCGGGTTGGCTTTGAAGGAGAAGGGCATAGTCGTTTGGGGCGGTGATGGCCGGGTTCGCACATCCGTACATCTCTACAATGATCTCGAGGACATCGAGCGTTGCCTCTCAGCGATGGCGTCGATTCTGAACATGCCGGAGATTACCGGGATCCGAGTGGGACCGGGGCGAGGCTCGGGTTGAAGACCATGCAATATGCGTTGGGTGGCGAAATGAAGAGCTGGAGATGGACTTTACACCAAAGGAGCACACAATGAGCATAACGCGGCATGGCGCGCAAGGTAATAAGGGCCCCGGAGGACAACCGCTACCATTTGCCCGGGCGGTGGAGGCGGATGGGTGGCTCTACGTATCGGGTCAAGTCCCTATGGTTGACGGCCAATTGGTTGCGGGAGATATCCTTACCCAGTCAAGGCAGGCCATCCTAAATCTTCTGGCCGTTCTGCAGGACGCGGGCTATGGGCCGCAAGATGTGGTGCGTTGCGGCGTGTGGCTCGATGATTCTCGCGACTTTCACTCCTTCAACACCGTCTTTAAAGAGCACTTTGGCGAGAACCCACCGGCGCGATCCTGCGTCGTCTCAAGCATGGTTGTTGACTGCAAAGTGGAAATCGAGTGTGTCGCCTACAAGAAACCTGGCGCTTGACGCCGTGTGCTGGAGCGGAGATTCATTACTTCTGAGCGTTTGTTGCGCTTCTGTTTTTATGTCGGACTGGTGCCTGCTTTGCACCATATGCTTTCCAAACGCGTGTCGTCAGGCCGGCCTTGATCGTCCTTCTCCGATCGAGGTGTTTTGGCTGGGGTCTAACCCGCGATGTTTATCGAGCTGCTGAAGTGTTATGTTTCCCCCGCTAAGTATGGCTACACTTGGTCCCATCTTTTTCGTGTTCATGAATAAGCCTGCTAGACTCGCCGCCCCAGAGGGTTCAACAAGAACGTTAGCCTTCTCGAGTAAGAAAAGCATTGCATCGCGGATTGCGTCCTCACTGACCAATAGGACGTCGTCGACGTACCGGTGCACGATTGAAAAGTTAAGATCTTCCGTAGTAGCGGCTGCGAGGCCATCGGCCATTGTCCGAACCTCAGGCAGAACCACCGGCCGGCGGTGGCGAAGTGCTTCCGACATGGCATTGGAATGCACCGGTTCTACCCCATAGATGCGCGTTCCTGGACGCCGCGTCTTGATGGCTAGCGCGATGCCTGAGATTAAGCCCCCACCGCCGATGGGAACATAGACTTCACCAACGTCCGGTAGATCTTCCAGGACTTCCAATCCGACTGTCGCTTGCCCTGCGATTAGCACGGGGTCGGAAAAGGGATGAACTTGTGTGTAACCATGTTTCCGACTCAGCTCCTCCACTTTCTCTTGCCTAACGTCTGACGCAATCCCGAATTTGATCAGTTCCGCTCCGAGCTTCTGGAGCAGAGCGAATTTATGCGGATTGACATCTTCGGGGAGCACCACAACGCATCTAGTTCGGAAGCAGGCAGATGCATATGCAACTCCCAACCCATGGTTGCCACTGCTGGCGCAGATCAACCCGGCTTGCCGTTGTTCAGGCGTCAAACTGCTTACCTTACTCAGCGCTCCTCGAGCCTTGAACGAACCTGTTCGTTGGAAGCACTCAAGCTTAAGGTGGACTGCGACCCCGGCTCGTTCGCTGATAGCAGGGCTTGGCACTAACGGAGTGTGCAGGATCAGACTCGAAATGCGATTCCTGGCTGCGTTAAGCTCCGCGGGGCTAATGGAATCGCCTGATGTATTGTGTATGCTCATGGGATCTCCAAACGAACGACCGGTGCACCTTCAACCCAGAGGTCCTAGGTGCATGTTGTCGAAATTCCGGCGTCAATGGTTAACAGGAACAATATCCTGATCAGCGGGGACGGCTAAGCAGTTGCGTGAGACGACGAACATTAGAAATCACACGACTGTAGTGATTACGGGGTCTAAAAGCGTTATAATACACGATGCATACAGTATGGTCGAAGTAAGTCTCCATCGTTCCATGGTGCAGAAGACGAAGCGACGAGGAGAGCCACTCGTCTCCGGCCACTTGGTCTATGTCGAATATTGAATGATTTGGTATCCACTGCTTAGTGTTGACCGTGGTGAACGAAAATGCCATCTGCAATAGTCTCAAGAAAGCCCAAGAAGGGCGGGGAAGTGGATCGTGTGTACTTGCTTCTCAAGGGGTGGATTCTCGATTGCCGTTTTCGGCCCGGTGACTTCCTGCCAGAGGTTGAAGTTGCGGCGCAATGCAAGACGAGCCGTACCCCCATCCGGGAGGCCTGCGGCCGGCTGGCTGAAGAGAAATGGCTTTCAAAGATCCAGAACAGAGGGTATATCGTTGCGCCCATCTCGATTCAGGACATCAAGGAGGTTTACCAGTTTCGCAAGTTGTTGGAGTGCTTCACAGCGAGACAAACGGCAAAAGTCATCAGTCCGGAAGAAATCGCAGGCCTGAGAAAGATGATTGAGTTGGAGTCCCAACCAAACGTCAAGATGAGCGAGGTTATCGAGGCCAACGAGGCTTTTCATAGAGCCGTGGGGAGGTTGGCGCAAAATCAACGCATCCTGGATCAGTTAGGGCTCATTTTGGAATATGTGCATCGCCTGGACGCCCTCTCGGTCCTGCGAAACACCGAATGGGTTAATCACGATAGAATTTTGGCTGCATTGGAAGCTCATGATGTGAAAGGCGCCCATCGCGCAATGGCAGTGCATATCGATAGTTCGCGAGACCGCATGCTTCGCCTCTTTTGGGGAAGTGAACTTCCCGGAGTTCGCTAGACGCGGTGCGGCATCCCTTTGGCCGCTTATGCGGGAAGCGCTGGATAGTCAGCCGAAGCCAGGTAGCTGGCAAGCCATACCCAGCGCCGGGCCACATCAGCCGGCGAGCTTCCGCAGCGTGCGTATATCTCTCTTAGAATCTCTGCGGGCACCGTGCCAGGGCGTGCTCCTCCGTTCCCTGCGTTCCCGTTCGAGCGGGCGTCTAACAGCCTGGCATACCGCAGAAAATCATGAGCGCTCTTAGGGCCGCCCAGCAAAGGAGCCGCCACTTTGTTAAGAAAAAGCTCAAGGTCCGAGTTGGGGTTCGCTGCGCTCCCGTAGTTTTCAAGAGCCAGGTAGTTCAGTTCGGCGCCGGTATCGAACGGAGAAACCTCGCCAAACAAAGAGATCGCGCCAAATCCACTGGCCGAGCTGCGCTTTATCATGTCGGCGATCCAGTCAATCGATAGTTCTCCGCGTAAATGTCCCGCCCAATAGGTACCAAAGTGACTGCGCATAATATTTTGCCGTTGCACACTCGAAACCGTACCGGCACTCGTCCATGTCCTTTGCAACAGGGGTTGAACGTACTGATCGCACACCCACTGTACGAAAATGCCGTCGCCCTTGGGAAATTGATCCAGGCATTCATCAGCCCAGTAGGGCTTGCCCTCGCCGAAACCCGGCGCGTCCTTGGGACCCGAGTATGGCTCCGGATGCGAATAGGTTTCGCAGACGATCCAGGCCTTTGGCGAAACGGAGCGGATCGCCCTTGCTGCAATCGGATACATCAGAGCCATATCTTCCCAGGACAAACTAGAGGAAGGATGTTTGCGCCGGTCCTTACATAAATGGCAGTGGCACACAGTGTAATCGCCAGTCTCGACTTGAACCCCGCCTAAAGGCAGATTCTTGAAGAGCCAGTGCAGGGACTCCGCGGCGAACTCTTGATTTTCCAGCCGTGACGGACAGGCCACGTATTGATGGGGCTTATTCATTCTATTGCCGGCCTGATCGAGGGCTATCAGGTCGGGATGGGATGCCAGATGTTGCTCAAGACTGATAGGCGAGTCGCCTTCATAGTAAACGCCGCCGTAACAATTCAAACCAACCCCACACAGGAGCCGCACACCCTGACTGGCTGCGATGTCAGACAGTCTCTTGGCGCTATCCAATCCCCCATGGGAATCGCGCAACAGTCCCCATAGCACTACAGCATCGACGTTGTGGTGACTGCACCAATGGAAGAGTGCAGTGTAGTCATCCACGAAAGCCTCGGTTGACCGACCGTACTCGTTGGCCGCGCCCATGGTGTGAGCCCCAGGGCGGTTGAGAGCCCATTCGGTAGAGTGATCCCAGGTCCAGAACATTCGCGTCTTAATCGACGGAGTGCCCTTGGCAGCTTGCGCTGGAACTTCTGGAAAACCATCCAGGGCGCGCGAAGAAATCGGGCCAACGGAAGCAATAGCAGCTCCCGTTAGAAGCTGTAACATCTCGCGTCTACTGTGATTCTTCACTGTAATTTTCCCTCACCGCTCGTCTAAAGCCGTTTCGCCCAATTGCGATGCTGCCACGTATTATCCACTAGAATTGCCGGCCGACTTTCTGGTCGTCCCACACTTGAGTCTCTTTCTTGCACTGGGCAATGTTGTTGAGGTCGACCAACGTTTCGGAAATACCCTGTTTGATCCGGGGAATCCTTCCCCGGTCATCGAAGCCATCCTCAATCGTCAACAGATCTTTGTAGACAGAGATCAACCCTTGTTTGTATCGGAGACGGCCGGTTTCATTCAGGTAAGGCTCCATCAAGTATTGGGCCGCACCCGGTGAGGCTCCGAATAGATTTGTAAGATGCAGTTCGCCGGGAGCCGGGCGTGCTTGCATTGACCCATCCGCCTGATCCGGTTCTTGCATAGCCCCTTCGACCCATTGGTCGAAATAGGCACTCTCCGCTCTCTCGAAAATGCTTACCAGCGCGCGCAGGAAAACGCTGCTCCTGGGCCGGTAGAGATGCTCAAGCGTGTCTTGCAATACCTCACCAGCGGGCCTGCCAATCGCGGTCATCATGCCTCCTCCAAAGGCCATATTGACCTCAGTGCTCGGATTGTTAACCGGACCCTGGTAGTACATGATGCCTTGGCCGCCTGCCTGGTAGAGTTCTTTCATGTGCTTCGCTGTCCTCTGTGAATAAGGCAGGAACCACCGCGTGCGCTCCCACCGCTGCGGTGGGTAGACCCATATACCCCCCGAGGTGCCATAAGCACAATGAAGTTGTGAGATAAAGCTCTTCCAGTCTTTCGCGGGTATGTATGTTCCGCGATGCCCCTGATCAACCAGGCAGTCGACTCGCTTGCTGAGATCGACAACGTGCTCCATTTGCTCCGGGGTAAAGCCTTTCCCCCAACTGCTGAAACCCTGGATCGTGGCGATGCGGAGCTTCTTGGGATATTTCTGGCTTAGGTAGTCGGCCAACTTTCCGGTTACGTAGGAGTAATATGCAACGCTATCCGGCCACTTCTCCATGCATTCCGCAGTCTTGCATCGTCCCTGATCTGCCGCTTCGAGATGGAACCCGTCAATGTCATAGTTGTCTGCAGCATGGTCAAAAACTCGATAGAGCCATTGCCAGGATTCTTCCTTGAGCGGATTCATTTCGTGCTTGTTGTCGGTGCCGAGGCTCGGGTTGGCCCTTAGGATCTGATCAAAGCCCCAATTCAAAATGCCGCTCGGAAAGCAGATCACCTTGATGTTGCGGTCATGAGCGGCCTTCACGATCTGGTGGATACGTCGCTCCCGCTCCTTATCCACTACCTGACCAACGTCTACCGGCCATCCGTAGGTTGTCCAGAGTCCGCAAAGATCGACGATGTTGTATCCGGCTGAGCTTTGTACATCTAACGCGCGCACGATCCCATCGACCGTCTTATCGTCGAGTACCCCATACGGCCAGTTCTCCAATGTCATCGCTTCTTCGCGCTCATCGTTGATCCAGACATCGAACGCAATGCGATACCGATATTGTTCGCCTTTGGCTTCAGCCGACGCATTTCCGCTGGATGACGATGAACCCAACAGCGAGCCGATTCCCGCTGCACTCGAGATTCCTAAAAACTCTCGTCGACCTATTTCCATTCTTGATGGTCCTCTCTTGTTCGCAGTGTGGATTGCCGCTAGGATTGAGCGCCCGTGCGCAGGGCTCAAGCTGTACCGACGACAGCGATTGCGACCGTCAGTATGGCGATACCGGCAGCCATGATGGCCCTGGCTTTTGTCGGTGCCCCCTTCCACTCGCCGGTAAACGCTCCCAGCACGTTCGCGACGATGATCATGCATGACGAGAAAAGGATCCAACCAATGGAAGTCCCTAATCTCCCTAACGAAAGAGCCCCCGCACCATACGACGTCATTCCGGCCATCCAGCCGAGTCCCATCGCGATACCCAATCCCCAATAGTGAATTGTCCCCGGCAGTCGAAACAGATGAGCACTTCGATTCTTGCGCAGTAAGTACAAACTGTAGCCAAAATTGAAGAGAAAGACTGGAAGAAGAATCACTGACCAAAGGGCACTTGCCGCTCCGGTTGGTCCGGCCCCCAGTGCATGTGCTCGCTCGCTGATCTGGCCGCCGAACGCGAACCCCAAATTCGCACACGACGAGAGCAGGCCGGAAGCAATACTAAGCCCTAACCCAATCCACAGTTTTCGGGTTGAACCCTTCTCTGCTGTTAGAATAGCGGCGCCGTACCTGGTTTTCCTGGCATCTCGTTCCCAGCCGGCCCACCCCACCACAGCAGTACCTACGAGTGCTATGAAGACGCCTGCCATGGTTGAGAGTCCCTGGCGGCGAAAGAGTTGCTCCGGGGCCAGAACGATCAGAGGCACTAGCGTGCCAATCGACGAAGAAATGCCAAGGACAATTGCAAAGACAATAGCCATTCCCACGTAGCTGTACGCCAGTCCCATCATCAGGGCGCCACAACCCATCCCCACGCCAAAAAGCAAAGTTGTTATCAATGTGCGCGGGCTGATATCCCAAAGCAATTGAGGAAAATGGGTCACAAGAAGGCATGCAAGAACCCAAGGGGACAACAGATATGCGACGGTCGAAAAGCAGGCCCAGATATTTTCCCAGTGCCAGCGCTCTGTGAACTTCATGGGAAAGAACACGCTCGCCTGGAGGGTTCCTCCAAGCAAGACTGCGCAGATCCCAAATCCCATGCCTGTGGCCACGTTCTTAATCCCTTCTCTTCAAGAAGTCACTGCAACCGGCCTGCCCGGCATCCAACACATCCGTCACACCGCAGTCCGTCACACCGCAGAAGGGTGGATGCTCAAGTGGGTCGTCGTTCAGGAAGTGGACAATCTCCTGGGCCAGAAGCTCTGCGGAACGGATCGCGGTCTCACGGCTTGCGCCTGCAATATGAGGTGAAAAAGTAACGTTGTTCAGCTCCAGAAGCGGGTGGTTGGGAGCGATCGGCTCGGTGTCATAAATGTCCAGCGCGGCGCCTGCTATCCTGCCTTCCTTGAGAGCACGATATAGAGCGTCGTGATCGACAAGGTTGCCCCGGGCTGTATTGATCAAGTGAGCCGACGGCTTCATCATTTGAAATTGCTTATACCCCATCATTCCAATGTTTTCAGGCGTCGTCCTTGCATGCAGTGAAACGACATCTGAACGCGAGAGAAGCGTGTCGAGATCGACCGGGCACACTTCCTGACCCTCCAGAATTCTGGGCTCCAGCCACGGGTCGTACGCTAGAATGCTCATTCCTAAGCCTTGGAGCATCTGCGCCAGCAATCGGCCTACACTCCCGAAGCCGATGAGGCCGGCGATCAATCCTGGAAGCTCCTGCGGAGCATTTTCAAAGCGATAACAGTCACCCCGCCAGATTCCACGCCTCATGTCAGTATGGCATTCCGTGATCCTCTTTAGCTGGCAAAGAATTAAGCCAAGGGTAAATTCCGCGACCGCTTGAGAGTTACGTCCAGGTAGATTGACTACGCGAATTGCTCGTGCCTTGGCAGCCGCAGTGTTTACGCTGACTGGCCCGCCTCGTGCGACGGCGATGAGACGTAAACGCGGCGCCGACTCGATCATGCGCTTTGTGACTGCACCGTAGTCCGTCACGATGACGTCAATATCGTGCAAACGCTCGATCATCGCGTCTACGTCTCCGACAGCTTCGTGAACTTCCTCAACGTCTCTTAGCGGATCGTCGGGCCAAGCGGTCTCGAAGACGGTATAGATTGCCTTCTTATCAATAGTTGCGAAATGTCGTTCGAGAGCTTCTTTAAACAACTGATGGGTCACGAAGCGGTCGCCGATGATTAGGATTCGCGGCTCCTCGGTACCCATTGAGACCTCTCGGAAGAATGATAAGGACGAATTACCGAAGCAAACATCGAGCAATCAATACCCGACGTACCTATGCCAACGGAGCGGTTCATTGATAGATTGGGGTGATTCACCTCAAGCTGTCCAGATGAATTCTGTTACCGGGGTGGTCTAAAACACTTACACGTCGATGTACTATTCATGCCTGGTTTATGCTGTGATCGCTCTTTAACGCACCGCGATTGGTGACCATCTCAGACCGCCACCGTGATATTTCTATAATTGTGCGGGAAACGCAAGTGTGTTTATTATGCCGCTTGAGTGTTGTGGGACGCCGTCTTCCGAGTGACAAGGTAACAGAGCTTGTCGGGCGGAGATGGGGCACGAACTAAATAGTGGAGGTGCATGCTGCGCCTCTCTTTCATCCCCAATGGTTTGAAACAGAGGTTGGAATGACAGTCGAAAAGATTCTGGGGCTAATCGACAGCTGGAAACAGGAAATCGTTGACTTTACCGCGGAGCTCGTCGCCACCCCAAGCGAAACCCCGACAGGCGATGAGCAAAAGATTACCCAAGTGCTGGTGAACAAGTTGAACCAACTCGGTCTCACGGGCGCTGAGATCACCAGCAGTCGACCCGAACATCCTAATATCTTGTATCGCCTCACAGGAAATGGTCATGGCCGAACCCTGCTTTATGTTGCACACACAGACACCAAGCCCGTCGGAGATGCAAGGGACCAATGGTCCACTGACCCTTTTCGCGCCACCATCAAAGATGGAAAGATGTATGGTCTTGGTGCGGCAGACATGAAAGCCGCCGTGGCAGCGTTTGTTTACGCGACAAGAGCCCTGAAGCAGGTTGAACCATTGACTGGGGATTTACTCCTGGCGTTGGTGGCTAATGAAGAGGGTGGCAGCCGGTATGGGGCGCACTATCTCTGCACTCAGTATGGACTCAAAGCTGATATGGCCGTCATTGGCGAACCACCCGGGGTAACGAAAGAATGGGAGCATATTCACCTTGGGTGTCGCGGTGTGAGCTGTTTTAGAATTAAGGTGTATGGGACGCAGATTCACAGTAGCGTCTCCGATCAGTTGGGATCGGTGAACGCGAGTGTCAAACTTGCTCAATTGCTCACTCGAATGCACCGGGAATTAAGGCTAGACTATGAACCTCATCCGCTCTGTCCTCGAGGAGTAACCATCAATCTGGGCGTGTTCGTCAAAGCCGGCGTTGGTTTTGGTGTAAATCCTGGCTATGCGGAGTTCGGCACAGACATTCGGACTGTCCCCGGGATGAAGAAGGAGGATCTCGTCCGCGATCTGGAAGCTTTCCTTGACGTGTGCCGCCAAGATGATCCGACTTTAGATGTCAAACTGGAGTTTGCTCCGCCACCCTTGGACTGGATTGCCCCGACGGAGGTGAACGAGACTCTCCCAATCGCTGAGGCGCTGGCGCAGGCATCCGAAAAGATTTTGGGTTTTCGACCTCCGTTTGGCGTATACCCCGCGGGCACAGATTCACCCCATTTCCAGCTTGGCGCGGGTATCCCGACCATCCCGGCATATGGAGCGGGGCTGATCTCAGTCTGCCATGGCGCGAATGAGTGGGTGGGTGTGGAGAGCATTGTTCAAGCTTGCAAGATTTATGCACTCGCGGCCTACGACGTGCTGCGCAAATAGATTTGGGCCCCTTTGGAGAGGATTTTACTCGCTTCACCATAGTTCTCTTGGCGTTCTCGGCTTTATAGGTCTAGAACCATGTAAAGATGTGGGCATACGGCGCATGACGCCGCGTCGCAAAGATTCTACCGAGGGGACAAGGATATGGAGCGGGTCAAAGTTGGCGTCATTGGCGCAGGCCTCTGGGGCGAAAATCACATTGCGGCATATCAAGGCCTGCCATTTGCCGACGTCATTGCGATAGCGGATCCCGCACCACATCGTGCTGAAGAAATCGCCCGCAAATACAACATCCCTCATTGGTTTCGGGATTATGGCGAGCTATGCGCGCTAAACGAAGTGGATGCCGTCAGCATCGTGACCCCGGAATCAGAGCATCTGAGGCCGGTTGAGCAAGCGGCTCGTGCCGGCAAGCATATCCTCGTTGAAAAGCCGATGGCCCATTCGGTCTCCGAAGTCGAGCAAATGATTGCAGTGGCGAGGGAATCAAATGTCATTTTGATGCCTGGCCACTTATTACGGTTCGAGGCAAGATACGCGATGGTCAAGGAAATGCTCGATCAACGAGAGCTCGGCTCGGTTGTTTCTATTCAGGCGCGGCGAAACCGCACCAAAGAAAACTTCAAAAAATACGGGCGTGTACACCCTGTTTTTGCAGTCGCGGTCCACGACATTGATTTAATACTTTGGTATGCCCAGTCACACGTCCGTAGAGTTCGCGGCTATCACCGCAACATTCAACGGGGTTCGGTACCTGACCTGTTTTGGGGGGTTATCGAATTCTCTAACGGAATGTTAGCAATCATCGAAAGCACCTGGCTCACTCCGGATGCCGTCGGAGTATTCAGCAATGACTCTCTACAATTGATCACAGATAAAGGAATTGCCCGATTAGACCTCGTCGATGGAGGGCTGAGCTTCTGGCTGGAGAGAGGCTTGTACGTGCCCGACACGGCTGTGGCGCCCCAGATCCATGGTCGTATTGGAGGAAGTTTGGCCGCGGAGCTGTCCTACTTTTTAAGTTGTGTGATCAGTGGGCAGAAGCCTCAAGTCGTAACCGCGGAGGACGCTCTGGAGGGCGTTCGCATTGCTGTCGCGCTCGTCGATTCAGCGAACAAGGAACAGGATGTAATCCTTGATCGGACCTAGACGTTATGTTCCTGGGGCCCGCCACATTGGTGTCAGCAGGCCGTGGTTAACTATCTTCATGAACTCGGTATACACCGTACTCCACCTCTCATAATGCTCCGAGTATGCAGAGCGAGCACCTGGCTGGGGTAGGAATTCTCTTTCGATCTTTACCCAGTCCCCGGTAGCGTCGTGGAAGTTATCGAATAAACCGGCCCCGACGGCCACGCACATCGCACATCCGAATGAGCTGGCTTCTTTGTTGACGGGGACAGCGATTGGAATACCAAAAACATCTGCGATAATCTGCGGCCACAAGAAGCTCCTGGACGCCCCACCGCAGAAGGTCATGTGATCCGGGGTAGTGTGAGTAAGCTCCTTAAGAACCATAAGGTTCCCATAGGAGGCGTAGACTGCGCTCTCCCACAGGGCCCTTATGCATTCCCGTTTACCGGACCGGGCAGGGTTGTAGATGTCAAAGTTCAGCAAGGAAGGCGCCGCATGTTTCCAATATCGGGAATTGTGAACCGCGGAAAATAGTCCCAGCACACCGTTTGAACCGGGGGGTACTTGTGCAGCCAGCTTATCCATCAGGTAGTAGGGATCGCATCCCTGCTCCTTAGCTTGTTGAACTTCTTCGCCGCAGAATCCATCCCTGAACCAACGAGCTTGTTGGCCAACCAGAAAGGCCAGCGCCTCAGTCATCCAATGTCCCTTGTTCACATGGCACAGGGTTCGTGGACGACAGGCATGATCGATGAGTGGTTGGTCCCATATGACAGTAGCCTGCCAAAACGTTCCGCCGACCAATGTCCAATCGCCGGCCCTGATGGAGCCAGTCCCCAGAAGGGCTAACTGCGTATCGGCGCCGCCGGCAATTACGGGAGTGCCCGCCCTCAGTCCTGTGATTGCGGCCGCCTGCGGCGTAGTCTCGCCGATTGTCGTTCCAGGCTCCACAACCGGAGGATAGATCCCATCGGGTAGTCCACACAATTTGATGGCCGCCTCTGACCAACCGCGAGCTTTAAGCTCAAAAAGGCCGGAGCTTGAACCGTTTGTAGGATCAGTCACGATGGTGCCCGTTAGTTTGAAGAGAATCCAATCGCTGATCATGCTCATATGCGCCGTACGCTGCAAGATCGCGGGTTCATATTTCTTGATCCACCGAAACCTGGGCGGTGAAATGATGCTTAGCCAGTCACCGCCGATCCGGTAAAGCTCCTCGGCGATGCCCTCCTGGAGCATTTCTACCACCTCGTCCGAGGCACGTGCATCAACGTTGGGACATGCCCAGATCTCTAGCAGATCGCGGTCGTAAAGCACCATTCCCTCACGCATACTTGTGGCCGAGATGCCGATAATCTGGTTGGGATGGATCCCACTCTTAGCGATCACCTCGCGTGTGCAGAAGCAAAGGGTACGCCACCCCTCTTGGGTGTCGAAAACCTGGGAGCCAGCGTACTGCGGAAGTGTTTTGGGAAGCCACTCCCGTTGGACTACCGACACCTCGTTGCCTTCGGTGTCAAATAGGATGGCCCTGCCACTGCCGGAACCAGCGTCCAGGATGAGGATATAGGCGCGGACTGCCATAGGTCGATTTGGCTGTTCTATGATCGACGAGAGTAATCAGCCCAACCGACGGGTTGCAAGTAGAATTAAGTGCCCCGTTCGGTCTAAAAATTGTACAAACCGCGACAGCGGCCGATTGCTGGTGAGGGCGGATTCCTTGCGCGGACTAGGATCTCAGTTCTGGTGGTCTGCCAAAAACCTGTCGCCTGCATATGTTCTCTGAAGGGACGTCACTCCGTCCGACCCTCACGTCAGACGCATTGGTGTATTGTGCGTGGCCGGCGCAAAGCGTCAGGAAATAGGCGAGATGCGCTTCGGCCTGCCGAGCCAGGAGAGTAACCAGGCCTACGGTGCGAAAAATAGGGGTATCTGCGATGCGCACGAAATGCAGCTTCTTTTGGATTGCCCGGCTCATCGGTAGGAATGCAATACCTACCCCCTCAGAGACGCTGTTTACGATAGCCTCGTCGTTCTCCAACTCAAGCAGAATGTTTGGAGATATTTTAAGCCGGTGAAAAATGCTCTCCAGAATTTGACGGGTTGTGCTGTAAGAGGGATAGGTAAGAAGCGAGAAGTGAGTGAGCTCGTCAGGGCGGATTGTGGTTTTCCTGGTGAGCGGGTGATTGTTGCCGGCAACCAGAACTAGTTCCTCCCGATACAAAGGGCAGACAACCAAATCCCGGCCGAGGAAAGGCGTTGGTACACTACCAATGATTAGATCGATTGTTCCGGCTCTTATCGCTTCCAGCAGGAGTTGCCAGGGGCCAGTTTTGATGTGCACATCGACTCTCGGATACTTTCGTTTGAATTCTTCAAAAACGGGTGGAAGAAAGAAGTCGAGCATCGTTGTTGCTGTCCCCAGGTTCAATTGCCGGTTGACCTTCGTGGACATCTGAGAAACTGACTGTGTCGCCATCGCCACTTGATTAAAGATTGCTTCCACGTGGGTCAGAAGAGCTGTCCCGGGTTCGGTTAGTGTGACGCGTTTATTCGCCCGCGCGAAAAGAAGAACACGAAGTTCATCTTCGAGCAGCTTAACCTGCCGGCTGATCGCAGAGTGGGAAACATGGAGCTTTTCTCCCGCTCTCGTGAAGCTCGAAGTTTCCGCAACCGCTCTGAACATTTCCAACTGTCGCAAATCCATGCTTTGCCCTCCAAACGACTATGCAGAGGCCCAGATGCATTTTTGTCTGAACTTCATCACTGATCGGCACTTCTCCAAGCCGGCTTGATCGTGGGATTCTGCTACTCCCCGGAGCCAGAGTAAGCTAACCACTCCACCCGTTCACATCTTTGTTGCCCATGCTCCGGCGGCAAGACCTAATCAACCTCGGGGCCACCGCTCCGGCATGATTCCAGAGGGTTCGCGTCAGGCCTGTGTCGCGTTCGGTATCGCTCCCGGGCAGCACCCTCGGCAAAGTCTGCTGAATTCCTGAACCGCTCTTGGAATGTATGCGCTTTTGCTAAAGACCAGGTTGACGTCGCAATAGATACGTCTGCCCGCAATCCGCAAATAGTGGACACGATCACTGATGGCCCGGCGTCTGGACAGAAGTGCAACCCCCATATTGATGGCGATCATCGCTTCCATCGCTTCCTCGTTTTCGAGTTCCATACTTATCTTCGGGATAAGGCCTGCATCCGCGCAGATACGCTCCATCACCCGTCGCACATGGCTGGTTTTTGCTTGGGTGATAAATGGATACTCGATCAGTCGCTCCAGGGACACAGTTTTCTGCTTAGCCAAAGGATGGGTCTTGCCGACCGCCACGACAAGTTCTTCCCGGTAGAGCACTTCAGAGACGAACGGAACATCCGGCGGCGGCTCCGGCGCCCGGGAGGCAAGGATGACACCCACATCCAGTTTGCGCGCCTGAATTCCTTCAAGTACGTTGTCAGCCGTACCCGTCATCACCTGCACCTCGACGCCCGGATATTCCTTGCGCAGGAGATCTAAAACGCGAGGCAGAAAAAACACAAGCATCGTTGTCCCGGTGCCGATGCGCAGGCGGCCTGACCGAAGCTGAGTCCGTTCGCAAATCTGACGTTCGGCCGCGGCCACTTCCTGCTCCAGACGCCGGGAAAGATCGAGAAGAATTTCGCCTGTATTCGTCAACTTCACGCACCTTCCCGTCCGAACCAGAATCCGCTCGGCGAATTCATTCTCGAGCAACCGGATTTGACGGTGAATCGCAGAATGGGACACATTGAGGCGCTCGCCAGCCTTCGAGTAACTTCCCGCGTCGACCACGGCAACTAGCATTTCAAGCTTACGCAGATCCACGGCCAGCTCCTTGACATACTTCGCTCATTAAGGTCCGATAGCCTGGGCCCATCCTGTTTTCCGGCCCCACCCAGTCTCTTACTCATCTCTGGCCCCATAAAGAAGAGTCCACCTTAGCTGGACCTTTGGCTTTTGTGGAGCTCATCGATGATCTGATCACAGTTCAGCACTTTTTCAATCAAGTCCAGCGGTCGATAATAATAGTGATTCGACGCCTCATAACCGATCGTGGAGTCGTGTCGAGCGATTGGGAACTGGCGCTTGGCTAGTTCCACCTCTGCTTGGGCTAGCTTGGCCATACGCGCTGCGATCATCGGCCGCACTGACGGTTCCGCCTGCTTCCATTCATCGCGGAGTAGATAAAAGCTAATTTGGTTCGCGACGCTTTGGAAATGCAGGTAGCAAGTTTCAGCAATCCCAAAATCGCTTTGCGCCATCTTCTTCTTGTGTTCTTCGACCAGCGGGAGTGCCTGTCGGAAGTTATCGAGCCCAGGTTTCCAGAGCTGCGCCATCTTCGCGAATTGCTTCTGTACCGTCCTTACCGGGTACCGGCCCACCCATCTTTTGTAGTCGTCATAAGGAAACAGCATCATCGCTGCTTTATAACCCGTGGGATGCAAACGAAGCAGGTTGGACGGACCATGCTGAGTAGGAATGTGGTACACAAGCTCCCCGCCTTCCATCGGGTACTCGACAAAAGCGGTGCTGAAAGCTTTCCACGCAGCAAGTATGTGTGGCGCGGCTTCTCGACCATACCTACGCACGGCAAGATCACGGAGGACCTGGCCGCTATCAGGAGGGTTCGAGAAATAATATTCTTTCGCCACTTCACAGTTCGGAGATGGATATCCTCCAACCGTCCATGACGTTAGAAATCCCTGGATATCCGCCCGGACGAGACGTTCGCAGTGTTCTGCGATCAGGTTGGGAACCGGAATGTAAGGAACGGCAGAGATCTCCCATGTGTTACTCCACTGCACCTTCGCAAGCGCGCGCAGTCCGCGTTGTTTTGCCAGGTCCCAATTTTGAATGGCCCGAGGCCCGGGACCTACAACAGAGATTGAATATTCCCCCACAGTGGTCGGAAAGCCACCACGGTCCGTGGGTTCCGCCCATTCGCTTACGCTCATCACCGCCACATCATCCGGCAGGCTTCGAATGATCCGGCCCGAATCCGGGTACCTCGCGTTGAACTGAGCGTTGACATCGTAGATCGTGGCGCCGTTCCTGACCCAGTCCACTCCCCAGCCCCAATCCCAAGCGATAACTTCCGCTTTGTCGCTGCTGCGGCGAACTCCGTCCCGAAACGTCCGAATCACCTCTGCGATGACTTCCGAACCGTCGCGCTGGGAGCACCGGGGACAATGTTCAGCATGCCCGTGCGCATAGCAATTTGTAAGATTCTCAGAAGCCGTAATACAGAAGATTCCGCCTAACCCAGGAACCTTCGAGAATATGTGCGCCAAGCTTTCGCTGAGCCACTGTCGCACTTGCGGGGTGCTTGTGCACATCGCGAAGAAATTAGGACTATCCGCGTCATAAGTTCCCTTGATTCCCGGCTGCTGGGAAAAAAACTCTCCCGGCATGGCCCGCGGTTCGTTTAGGTAAAGGTAGACGCTTACACCATGGCGTTGGGCTCGATCCACGAGTTTCTTGAGATTCTGTAGTCTGGTTTCCGAGCCCACGCCAAATTCCGGAAATATCTGTGAAGGCGCCAGGCTACGCAAAACTCCCTGCAACCAAACCCCGTTGATGCCAGCACGCGCCAACCTTTCCAGGAAGCCATCGGGGAGGGAATCTACGTTCGGTTCGATCAGCGGATCGCCGTAGAGTGAAAAGTACGAATAGACATATCGCGGGTCCACGTTGGTCAGCCGTTGTACGTCTGCTAACGAGACGTGAGGCGCCTGTCGATCTTCCATCTGATCTTGCAAGTAGTAAAAAGCTTGCCGTACTCCCCCGAGATCTCGGCCTACTAAAGTGATCTTGTTTGGTTGCACGCTCGCGAGAAAGCTGCCGGCGAGCCCGGCCATGGACGAATCCACGGAAACATCCAAAACCTTTGAGTCACCCTGGGTCATCGTGCCCGAGGCGACCTCACACCCATAGGCCGATCGCAAATAGGCTAGAAACTCATTGATCACCTCAGAAAGATCCGAGGACCCCTGACTGCTTTGTCTCAGCGTCCAGTCGTGGCTTAGGTCTACTTCGCCGGGGGCAAGCTTCCTTCGCACCCCGCTCAGGCGCGGAGCCGGCGAGCTACTCAGATCAGCCACAAACTGAAAAGCTGGCTCTCCAGCATCACCGCGCGATGACCCTAACGTCTCCGTCACCAACTGCTTGATCTTCGCCGAACGCTGCCTTGTCTCAGTCGTAGGTTCTTCATAACGAAGCGTGCCGCAAGCGGGCTTCAATTGTCCAAGCTTCAGCCAGAGGAAATCGTCTTCGGCTAGATGGTATTCGTACTTCTCTCTGTCCCAGCCGAGAAGTTCCATCAATTGCTCTGCGGATAATACGTGCCAGTTTTGCCGCACGACAGTGATATAGATTCTTCGCAGCTGGTCTTCAGTGAGATGTGGTTTAGAAGGGAGCCCCATTGAGTATCCGATTTCGAGGACCTTTTCCGGGGTCGTTCCCAGCACTTGTGCCATGCGGTCGACGTTCGCAAGTTCCCAGTTTCGCCAGATGAAGAGATGCAACCGACCTGGAAAGTGGGTCTCGGCGATTGGCGGTGGAGTGGGTGTGCCCCGCTCGATTTCCGACCCCGGATCGGCAAGGCAATTCAATCGTCTTGCGGCCAAGAGGAAACCGTAAAACCCACCCTGTTGCAAAAAGGTCCGCCGCTTCATCAGTCTCCACCGAGCAAATCAACCTAAACAGCTTTGTTCCCGAAATTCGATGTCGCCCAGAGCCCGTACTTGTCTCGTCAAAGAGCCGGTACTCAGACTCGGCTGTTGCCTCGTGGCTGCGGACGTCTGTGCACGGCCTATCGACCTGGCTGGCCCCCAGCGGGCGCAGGATTAGCTCGACCTGACTTCTACACTCCGGTTACGACCCGTGGCGATTGGTCGCCCAACAAGCGGTCCGTGAACGGGCCAAGTTGTGGAACCAAGACGAGGGCCATCGGAGACCTGTTATACCAGACGCTATTCCACGGTCGACCTAACATTCTCGTTGCAATGTGATAGCGAAGGTGGCGGCAGAGTCTGGTATGCGTTGACCACCTTGATATTTGGTCTTTCAGTCGGTCTTAAAATGAAGACAAAGATTAACTGCATGTGGAGCTGGCCCAAGTGTTACGAGACCCGAAATGCCCAAATCCAAATCAACTTTTATCTGAACATTGACAAGAATGACAGCAAATATACAGCGTGTATACAACTATTATCAAGAATCTACTTTCCGCCGAACGGACCAGTTCCGAACATTGCGGAGAAGCTTTCTAGGAAAGTACCGCGGTCCGCCGGTTTATGCTGAGCGGGCAGGAACATCATGCAGATGAGAACTTCATTCTCTGTTCTGAATAAAGGCAGAAACGCTTCGGAGAGGTGGGAGGAGGAAGATGCCGGATTCGGATAAGGACCCCATGGTCATTATCGATGCACATCTCGACCTATCGTGGAATGCGTTAGGGTGGAACCGAGACTTGACCAAACCGTGGCGGCGATTCGCCTCTCCGAAGCCGGCATGCAAGACAAGGGCCGAACTACGAACACGGTTGCATTTCCAGATATGCGCCGCGGCAGAATTGGTATTGCGCTAGCGACGGTTCTGGCTCGTTGGAATCCGCAGGGGAGATCCTCGATAGACTTTCGCAACCAGGAAATTGCGTCTGCTACGGCTCAGGGCCAGCTTGCTTATTACCGTCTACTTGAGCGGCGCGGTGCCTGTCGAACATTAGTCGATTGGCCGTCTCTTGAAACTAGCTTCTCGGAGTGGAAAACCGGTCGGTCGGGCGCCCCGTTCGGTTTCATCTTGAGCATGGAGGGATGCGGATCCGATTGTTTCGCCAGCTCAAGCAGTCGATTGGTATCAGGCCGGCCTGCGCGTCGTGGGTTTGGCTTATTACGGACCCAGCGCGTACGCCCACGGGACTGGCAGCCGGGGTGGCTTGACTCAAGCAGGAAGAGAGGCTGTTGCGCGTTATGGAAGAACTCAACCTGATCCTCGACATGACTCACCTCGCAGATGCGAGCTTCTGGGAAGCAGCCAATCGTTTTAAAGGCTCCGTGCTCGCGAGCCACAATAATTGCCGCGCAATAGCGCCCGGGGACCGTCAGTTCGACGATGCCCAGATCCCGGGACGAAGCGCATCTGTGGCGTTGCGGACGACTTCGTCCCCGGGCTTAAGATCGCCGAAGACCTCTAGAAAGTGGAAGCCAGGGCAAAGTTGAAGTAGCAAGGCCAGACTTACTAGACTCCTCGTTGGGAACTTGACAGGGAAGACGCAACAACGAGAGTTTTGGACGAAATCCGGCTAGGCACCGGGCGCACACGTTGCACCCGGTAAAATGGATCGCGAGTTGTTTCCGATGGTGACGTTGTTCTGGCGCGGACTTTAGACGACCGTCTGGGTAGGGGGAACTGATCGAGCAATGCTTAGCTCTTCCGAATCAACGCGCAGTTGCCCGCAAGAAGACGCCGAGGGGCTCCCCTAAGATGCGACCTTCAGGTGGTGACGAGTCCGCATTGCTTCAACATTTTGTAGAGGAGAAGAAATTATGGGTGGCCGTCTGAGCGCGCCGACAGACCAGGTGTCAGAGTGGCTGTCACAATTTGGCACTGCACTTGATGGTGCGGATCCGGCCATTGCGGCGGAAATGTTTCACAAGGAGAGCTATTGGCGCGACTTGGTTTCCTTCACCTGGAACATCAAGACTGCCGAGGGCAAGGAAAATATCAAAGAGATGTTGCAAGCGACGGTGCCCGCGGCGAAACCGGGTAACTGGCGGATAGAG
>Ga0182024_10003993_pt1 | contig 34441 bp, 27 predicted proteins | sample P32metaG_FD_120480 | JGI IMG/M metagenome (GOLD analysis project Ga0182024, IMG submission 120480) | Permafrost microbial communities from Stordalen Mire, Sweden - P3-2 metaG (Illumina Assembly) | ecosystem: Environmental > Terrestrial > Soil > Wetlands > Permafrost | place: Sweden: Stordalen...
ACTGGAGCGCCAACAATCTGTCTCCGCTCGACTGCGTTCACTTCGGTCGACATGATATCTGAACCAGACACGATCGAGGCTCGACTTCGCAAGTCATGCCCGATAGTCAAGCGCAAAATATTACTAATCAGTCATATTTGTTCTCGATTTTCTATGCTGATTAGTCATATTTTGCGCTTGGCATTGGTTGCGGGCCCGGGATTCTATTTGATCGAGGCGCTACGTCTCTAAACCAAAGCCTCGAGCAGAACCCGAGGCTTTCAGTTTGATGTGTCTGACAGAAGAGAACGCTTAGTGATCCCAGTGATGAAACTCGCGGACTTGTTCGCGTTCTACATAACCTGGATGGGCAGATGCCCATGTGTTGAACTGTGAATGCAGCTTTGCCTCATTCCAGCGCTCTTCATTGCGATGATGTTTCCAATAATCGTTATGGGCTCTTTTGAATTCCTGATAGTTCCACTGCTTATTGTGATCGCGGTCGTAGCGATCGAACCAATCGTCGGCTTTAGCGGCGGTGCTCAAGGTCAGCACGGCCAAGCATGCCAGCGCAAATGTCTTCATCATGCACGTATCCCCTTCTGGTTGCTGTGACTAATGGATCTGTCCGTGCCAACCTGCGCTGACGCAAGTTCTGCACCCGTAAGTATCTTGACCCGATATAGGTGCCAAGAGTTCCCCGGTATATCATATTGGCTGCAGAAAATTCATTAGATTCTGACGGCTGCACTTCTATTGATCAGCTAGTGGTATTTCACCGGAATAGGCACGATCAATTTAGTCTCTGATTTAGGACGCTCTCTCTTCTCATCTCACTTGATGAGAGTAGCCATTGTAGCCTCGACGTTGGAGTAGACGACTCCGCGCGTTGGATCGAAAACAGTGGCGCCTGGCAGGGCATTAGCTCGAGAAAGGAACTGTACCCCAAACTCTCCAAATACGCCCTGCCCAGTTGAATAGCTGTTCGGCACATATGGTCCGGTAAGCTTGACTGAATACACTGCAACGATGGTTCCTCTTGAGGACACTGGAAGCAGCACGGTCGAATCATTTGTCCAGAGGGCTGAGTTGGCACCGGGGTCAGATATCGCTGAGTTGTAAGCACCATGAGTCGCACTCGCTATAGTTGCACCAATCTTGACAGGATTGCTGGTATTGCAGCTGGTGCCGTTGACACAAGTGCCCATGCAGTTGAGTACCGACTTAATCCCGGGAGGATTGGGTTTTGCGCTGCTCAGACTGGTAAGCCCAAGCTCAACCCAATAGGTTGGAAGAATTGGTGGTGCTTGTTTGGCGCAACCACCTTTGACGTCGGCAAATGTGACGTAAGCATTTGTCGGAAACATTGCCGGTGGCGACGGAGCAGGAGCGGGCAGTGGGGCCGGACAGGGCGGTCCGGGTTGATCTGTCGTTTCCAAAAACCATGGCGGCGCAGGACCAGTCGCGATTGGCAGTTGTGCAGCAGTGGCGCTGGAGACTACCGTGTCAGATGAACCCATCCCGCCAATAAACAAGGGTGCCATCAGGTAAATTATTGGTGGCTTCATTGAAACCGTGCAGGCATTATTTATGCCACCACTGACGGAAGAGAATGAAACTGTGACTGAGTTGGTCGGAATGCTGATGCCTGCTGGATTGTAGCAATCTGCCGCACCGTGCGCAACCATGTATCGAGCGTCGGCGGTCGCCTGGGACATGTCGGTCGCCGTTGAATTCCACTGTAAGTCATAAGCTGCCATCATCGCTGCAGCATCAACAACAGACTGCATCTCGGTACTGGCTGAATTGAAATGAGCTATGTCAACGGCTAAGAACATAAACATCAATAGGATGATCATGCCGATCAGGAAAACAACCGATCCGAGCGCACCCCGTTTTGACCGTTGGTAGCTCCGAATACGGATCGTATTCAGTCCTGACTCTTGGGGGCTAGTCTTTGTTGGATAGCTATTCATTCAAACTTGGCGCTCTTTGGGTGCGACCTCTTAGACCCACCTATATATTGCGTTTATTGTTTCTTTTGAATCCCCTTGAAGCCTTCCCATGCATTGATTGACTGATTGTTGCCGACCGGTTTCTGATTGACCGTCTGTCTTTGCTCCCCGATCGTGATTGTGGACTGAGAGGATGTGGTGGCTTGGGTAGGTGGAGCTTGCGTCGATATTGCTGCCTGCGGAGTCGCTGCTTGCGTGCCTGTTATCGGTCCTGTCGCTGCTGCCGTTTGGGTGTGATCCGTGGTTGTCGAAGTTTGCGCTGGATGCAAATATTGATTGAACTGCGCAATCTGCTCGTCAGAGTGGGCAAGGCGAATGCCTGCAGAACAGATAACTTGGAGTTTTCCTGTCTCTCCCAGAGCAGCATAAACTCGCGCCAGATCCAGCCGAATTTCAACATTGTTCGGATTCGCACGCAACAGTTTTTCATATACGCTTGCTGAAGCCATTAATTTGCCAGCTTGCTCTAACGCGCCTGCTAATGCTAGTGCATCATGACTATCCAGTTGAGAAAGCGAGGAGAGCACTCCGAATTGCCTGACCGCCTCCTCTGGCTGTCCCGCCCTGGCCAAGCTATGCGCTAGATATCTTCTGGCTTCAAAGTTGTTAGGCTCCTTTTTGACCGCTGCCACGAAATTGCTGATCGCCCCAGCCAGGTCCCCTTTAATCATGGACTGATAGCCGACGCCCAGTAGATCGCCTTTCAGGTTTGGTGGGGGCAAAGAATATGTCACCGCGGGCGGTTGTATGGCGATGGTTGAACTGCGCTTGATTTTGCTCACAAGAGCCAATTGTTGCCTGGCTTCCACATTGCTTGGATCCAGTCTGATCACGTGATTGAAGTCGCTAAATGCGTCGTCGTACAATTTCTGATCGGCGTATGCCCTGCCTCGAGCCAGATAGGCTGCAACATTATTTGGATCTTGATTGATTGCCGTTTCAAGATCATGCTTAGCAAGGTCATACTTATGTTGTTTGATGCTTGCATTAGCGCGCTTCAAATATAGGTCCGCCTGCCGAGTCGCTAGCTTGATTGCGGAACTGTAGCTGTCATAAGCACCCGAATAATTACCAAGTTTCTCGTAGCACTCAGCTGAACGCAGTCTCAAGTTAGGATCGTCAGGCAGCTTCGAAATCGCCTTGGTCAGGTCATCTGACGCCTGACGATATTCTCCTGCAGCGATCTCCACATTGGCTCGTGCCCAATACAAATGTGGCGGATCCGGGCCGGGGTTAAACATGTCTTGATTTGAATTGATGGAACTTGTAATTGGTTGCTGGTGTTTCAGCGCGGAGGTGAAGTCGGCAACTGCCGAAGCCGTTTCTTTGAGATCCTCACGAATCAAACCACGGCAATAATAGGCTTTTGAGGTCGGTTTCATTTTGAGCGATTGAGCCAGGTCGGCCAGCGCTTTGTCTATCTGTTTGTTCTTGTATTCGATGTATGCTCGCTCGCTGTATGCGACTGCATCATGCGGGGATTTTTCGATCACCACGTTCCAGTCTTGAATGGCTCTGGCATAGTCAGCCAGCCGTCCGTATGCCTGAGCACGATAGAAATGAAAGTGGACATTTTGAGGCTGGAGTTTGAGTGCGGTATTCATATCAGCCAGAGCATTTTGCGGCTGATTGAGCATCAGCTCGACAGCTGCTCTGTTTTCGAGGTTCAGACCTTTGTCGCCGTACTGTGAGTCGATTAGCTGATTGTACTCAGCCAGTGCAGGCTGATACTGTCCAAGTTCCCTCAACAGTTTGGCGCGGAAGGCAGTAATTTCCAAATTGTTTTGCAGTCCTGAGCGCGCCAGGGTAATTTCCCGCAATGCATCTGATTTATTTCCACTATGATCCAGAGCCTGTCCCAGATAAGAGTGAAAAATGGTCTCTTGCGGATACTCTTTCAACGCGCTCTCGGCTGCTTCTTTAGCTTCCGTAAACTCTTTTGCATCAAGTGCGTGCTTAGCCTTCGCCAGCAAATTATCTTTGGACTTTTCTCTGAAAAAAACAAACGACGATATGGCAAGCACGCTAACGATTGTTCCAGCAACGATCGCAGTATTGTGATTCCGCAGAAACGTCCCGATTTTCAGACCGGCTGACAAACCTTCTCGGATGGCGATATCTCGCATGCCGGCTTTCATGCGTGCTATCGATTCGCGCGTCCCTCGTCGTTTGGAATTATCCGTTCCCCATTGCGCTTCAATTCGCGTTCTTGGCTTGGAGGAATTAGGCTGCCCCTTGTTCGTGGTTTTGTCGGACTCGACCGAATTTCGCTTCTTTGTGACTCTATCAGTCGCAAACTTTTCGAGGATTGGATTTCGAGGTCCGACATTGTTTTCCTGCGGCGCTTTTTCGGTTTTGGATTTCTCTGCCTGCCACGATAAGACCGCTGATTTGTCTAAAGCGGAAACTGAGGTTTTTTTAGCGGCCGCGTCCGAGCCCATGATGTTGCTGGCATGCTTATCGTCCAAGTCCTCGGGTCCGACCCGAGGCGTCTTGATCGAATGTAATTCGTCCGTGCTGTACGATTTTGCAATGGTGTCGGAAAAGTTGCTCGCTGCTACAGTCTTTTGGTCATTTGTGGAAGACATTTCTTCCTCCAGATCGGCTGTGCTCACTATGTTTTCGGATGTGTCCTCGCTTTCGGCCACAGGGCTGGATGTATCGTCTGGACTGGCCGTATTTGATGTGACCTCACTTCCGCCTACAGGGCTGGAGGTATGTTCTGGTCTGTCCGTATTCTTTGATGTATCTTCACTTCCGGCCGCAGTGGTAGATATATCTGCGGAGTTGTTGAGCTTGTCTTCAGTCCCGACTAAATTGTCGCTTGTCACTTCAGGCGCTGTTGGGTCTGCTGGCTCTGAGTCGTGCTGTGCGGGCTGGTTAGCTTTACCAGCTTCACTCCCGCTTTGCTCAGCCGTTTGGCTCTCGCTATGATCGTCCTTGCTTGAGCTGGCGCTGGCAGCAACTGCCTGCGTTTCACTTGAAGATTGATCGGCGTCGCGTTCTGTATCCATCTGTGCTCCATCACAAAGAACTTGCAACCAGCTCCCAAATAAACAGATGCGCTATTAACAATAGTCCCAGCAGAAGGTGTTTCTAACCGATACTCTGTTCAGCTCAATGAGCCTTGGTGCCTGTTCCTGTAAACGACTTCGCCAATGACTTCCAACTCAAACTTCAATTAAAATTACTTCAATTAACTCGAGTACGCTTTCGACATTTGCATGCAGACTTTGAATGGACCTGGCATCCAGGAAGTGCTTTAGCTAGTGCGTCCACTCCGGATCGCATAATCAGCGTCTTTTGAATCTCAATGTCTTGCAGTTTGCTGTGACTGGAGAGTGCCGGAATGGCAGCCTCTGTGACCTTGGACAAACTGCGCAACCAGATCTTGCGCAGATTCACCAGTCCAGCTAAATTGCTGATGCCTTTGTCAGTGACTTGCGTCTGGCTTAAATTCAGTTCTTCGATCATTGTTAATTTGCCGATGACCTGTTGCACGCCGGCATCGGTAATGCCCGTCTCCGACAGGTCGAGCAGCTTGAGCGAGGGCATGCCGAAAAGGTACTGCAATCCATGGTCGGTTATTTTTGTATGCGCCAAATTCAACGCTGAAATCGTCTGTATTTTAGTGATGGAGGAAAGACCCTTGTCGCTCAGTCGTGTCTCTGTAAGATCCAGCGAGTTGAGGGATTTCATTGCTGCAAGCCTCATGAAGCCTGCATCTGTGAGTTGTCTCTCTCTAGCCAAATTCAAATCGGTCAAATGATTCATTGTCAGAATGCTATCGATACAGCGATCAGTTATTCGCGGGGTATCGCTGAGGTCCAATTGACTCAATTTAGGTAACCCAGCCGCCAGTACTGCTATGTCCCTGTCATCGATGTAAGTGCCTGCAAGGCTGAGTTTCTTCAGTCCTTTTAGACGGCAGATATATTTGAAACTCGCATGAGTGACATTTGATCCCACTAAATCGAGGGATTGAATATCGTCGGATCTCAGATGAGACAGCAGCGGGAGATTGTCCCCTGTTCCCCATCCTGTCGACAGGGTTATATCCGCCTTCTCCAAGACGCGAACGGCGCCTTTTGCTGGTTGTCCTTTTGGTTGATCTGGCCAGATGACCATGAATTCCGGTCGTTCGGATACAAAATATTGGCCGAGTCCTTGCGCGGGAAATTCGATCACCCGCGTCTTTTCGTTACGACCACCGGTAGCGGCTAGCTTTGGTCGAGAAGTGTCGCAGGAAGCACCAAGTGGATAGAAGCAGGCAAACGCGAACCATACGGCACAACAGTTTCGGAAGCTATCAAAGAAAAACTTCAAATTCGTCCGTCTCATTGTGCGCCACCGCGAATAATTGCACCAATAGGATTGCTAAAGATAGCCGCCACAGCCCCCAATGCCAGTGCAGGCGCCAGGGGAAAAGGTTTGGAGATGCGAGCTGTGGTAAGAACTGTTAGCGCCAGGGCTCCGATAAAACCGACGACGAATGCCAAAGTGATCCAACCAGGCAGCAGGGGAACCATCCGATCGGCTGAAAAAATGATGCAGAAAGCAGCAAAGAAAAAACAAATCACCGCAAAAGACGAGGCGAATCCGATCATTGCTGGCTTCATGCATTGCCTCAACATCTGATGCTTGTGCAGTTCAACTAATCGATAAATCGCAGCTATCAGGGCACCTGCAAAAATGCTAATAACGAGGGCATTAATTAGCCCCTGCCAACCAAGAAAGGCCGCAATCAACGCCGCTAAAACAGCATCGCCAGAACCAACGAGCGAAAATGCGCCAATGTTCGTAGGTTTTTGCTCCGAAGGAGAAGCGGTGTCCGCCTCTAGAATCTGCGATTCGGATGAATCCTGCTGGCTTTCAGTATCAGCGCCAGCTGCCGTTCGATCGGCACAAACATTTTTTGCGGCGAGCTTCGATTGGTATTTCTCGTGCCACACGAGCCCATAGAAAGATACAAAATCAAACAGTATGTAGCTGAGGCCAATGCCGGCGAGAGCGCCAAGCAAGTCACGGGATACGAAAGCGTTGTAGAGGATGCCGACCAAAATCGCCGGATAGGTAATGTGATGTGGTATCAATTGCTCTCTAAAGTCAGTTATGCATACCACAATCAGCGTGCACACGAAATAAATCATGGCCGCTCCCTGCCAGCTAAGCCCAAATGTATTTACTAAAATTACAAAAGTAATCGCCGTTATCGCTTCTACTAATGGACCTTGCCAGTGAATGGTAGCACCGCAGTAGCGGCAGCGACCATTGCGCAACAGATATGGAATTATGGGCACCATTTCCAGAGGCGTTAGCCTTTTTGCGCAACAGGCAGAATCCCGCTGGAGCTTAAAAATGGGCTGTGCCGCAAGGATTCGTTGTGCGATTAAATTAACAGCGTTGCCGCAGAAGGCACCGATAACGAGAGCAAGAGCATTCAAGATAAACGGGTGTTGCCGGAGATATTCCTGATTGAGCATTGGACTCTATCATTGCCACCTGTGGAAGCGAGGAAGACGTTCATGAGTGAACATTGGAATTTCCTTGCGGCGGTGCATACACGGATGGTGTCAGTCAATCAGGGCATCGCCAACTACTTCACAAGAACAGCAACAGTGGCGCCGCCAGCCGACGAAGGGTAGACGGTACCGGTCGTGGGATCTAAGGCCGTCACGCCAGGGACGGTGTCTGCCTGAGCGAGGAATTGAACGCCAAACTCTCCAAACACTCCTTGACCATTATCGAAGCTGTTTGGAACGTATGGCCCCGTAAGCTTTACTGCATAGACGGCAATGATGTTCTGGTTAGTCGCAACTGGCAGCAGCACGTTGCTACCATTGGTCCACGCAGCTGAGTTTGAGTCCGGACTTGATACATTGGAATTGTCGGAACCGTGATTTGCTAAGATCGAGCTGTCACCAATTTGTACTGGATTGCTAGCGCTGCAATTTGGGGTGCAAACTCCCATGCAATTTAGAACCCCCTTGATACCGACAGGGTTGGGTTTGGCGTTACTGAGATTGGTAATGCCCAGATCGACCCAATAAGTTGGAAGTATAGGCGGTGCGATCTTGACGCCGGAGCCTCCCATGACGTCAGTGAATGTGACGTAAGCGTTGGTGGGAAAGGTTGTCGGTGCCGCAGGAGCAGGCGACGGCAATGGTGCTGGTCCGGTGGGCCCGCTTTGCGCGGTCGTCTCCAGATACCAGGGCGGCGCCGGTCCCGTGGCAACGGGCAACCGCTCGGCAGTTGCGGTGGCACCAACCAGATTGTTACCGACGGAGTGAAGCATAACCGGCGCGAAGAAATACACGATTGGTGGGCTCAAAGAAACGGTACAGGCGTTATTCGTGCCGCCATTGAGCGATGAAAATGTCACGTTGACCGAAGCGGTGGGAATGCTGATGCCGGCTGGACTATAGAGGTCTGCCGCTGCATGTTGGACCATGTATTTGGCATCGGCCGTCGCACTGGTCGTATTGGCAGCGGTTGATTTCCACTGCAAATCGTAGCAGCCCATCAATGCTGCAGCATCAGCAACTGATTGCATTTCGGTGCCGGCGGAAACAAAATGTGCAATGTCGACCGCGATGGAGGCAAACAACAAAGAGATGAAAATACCGATTAGAAACAAAACTGATCCCAGCGCACCTCGACGTGACCGTGGATTGTTTTGCTGTTTGCCAGTATTTGGCATCGTAAGTCACCTCTCGATTTGACTAGGGTTCAATATCAGCCACATAAATGGTTCCAATTGTGAGATTGTTCGGCGTCAGATTCATGCCAAAGAGTTTGATCGGGGGATCTGGCCAAGTAGGCAAGCCGCTGCCCCCAGGATAGAGAACCTGCACAGCTACAGAACCCAGTCCGCTTGTACTGGTAATGCAGCCACCGTTGGAAACCAAAGACGGGGCGGTCGTAACAAAATTTCCGCTACTGTCGATAGTGCCATTGGTGAACTGAACGTTGGACGCTACGCATCGCGATACACGAACGTTGCTACTCTTCCATGCTGCATAGTTGCCAGTGCTGTTGCCGTTTTGCTGAACGAAGTAATTGAAGTTGATCGCCAACCAGCGGACTTCCGTCCGGGCCGCCGCATCCACACCAGTTTTCAGGTACATATACATACAGGCTTCGTATGTCATATAGACAAGCACAATGAAAACGGGCAAAACCAGAACAATTGCGGCGGCAAATTCCGGAATTTGCGCACCAATTTGCGGCCTCGCGACAAATCTTCTGCAACTACCGTTGCTCACCTCTGCCATTTGATATCTTCTGCGCTCCTGATTGGATTTTAGTGGGGGATCGGCCAAGAACACAGCGAGTTGACGTTTATGCCGGCAAGATCGAAATGTGCAAAGCTTGTATTCAACGGATTCCATGGGAAGTTCGGCAAATTCGGTCCTGTTTTGTAAGTGGCATTGACCTGCACGTAGCTTTGTGCCAGGCTCGGGGAGTTAGGGATATAAAAGTATGTCTTGATTTGCGTAGTGGAGTTTTGGTTGATGATGCCCGGGACAGCAATGTTATTGATGATGGATGCATAATTAGGATCGCCAGTGTTAGCAGCACCAGAAGTTTTACCGCCGGAATTCATGGTTGTATAGTTGAGGGCGCCGTAGCCATAGGCGATTTCATGAGCAGCCTGGCGGGCTACATAGGCAACCTGCTGCTTCAATACAAAATACTCACTAATTTCTACAATCGCTAATATCAGCAGCAAAAGCAATGGCACTAGCAAGGCCATTGCTGCAGCAGCTTCTACGATCGGTCCACCAGTCTGTGACCGCAGCCGGCGCTTGGGCCGTGACACGGTGTTGCCGCGAGCACTCGCTCGCATCTCTCTGTGCATTATGTTGTTTCTGTTCATCGCTAACATGCAGCGCCCGATTTATCTCCAGCGACCGCCCGCATCTTTTACACCAGCTTCGAAGCCGGTGGTAGTAGAGCAGTATAATCTAAGAGTTTCCAAGTACTCCCATTCTCGCACGTTACCGCTCTCTAGCGTCACTATTTCGAGTGAGTCTCCATAGCTGGTCTGATGAGATTTTTTTTGTTTATAAGCAACGGACTCTGGGTACACCGAAACGGAGCGCTGGCAATTAGATTGCACGCGCTCCGCCCGGAACCGGCTCGTAAGTCAATTACTGGGTATGTGACTGTTGTTCCTTAGATTCGCGGAAGTGATGATCATGATTAACCTCAAAGTCCGTTCGGTTCTCACTTCAGCCAGCTTTTTGCTGACAGTATTTGTGCCTCTGTATTTGATATCACTTCCAGCTGCAACAGCACACCAGAATGAGCTGAAGGGAACCCCGGCTGCGGCTGCAACTGTTTCACCTGTAGCTGCTACTTCAGGCGCGTCACCGACTATCACTGATCCGACCGCGCATCTGACAGCAATTTTCAAAGAGATCAAAGAGCTGGTAAAAGAGAAATATCCCAAAGCTAAAATTACAACCACAGCCAACTCGATGCACTTCGACGAAAAGTGCAAGAGCGAGGAGAGTTTCTACTCAGGGCACATTGCGCTGGCTCCGCAGACGGGAGGCATTTTGTGCGATATAAGCGTCAAGGACGGTCCTTATGAGGGGAAAGACAAGGAGAGGTTGCCCTCGGAGGTCGAAGACGGCTTTCACTGCGACCTTGTGATGGCTCCGTATTCGAAGCAAGAGAATAAGCATCTGCTGGTAAGTTTGGCCTTTCCGCCCGACTTGTCGACTGACTTCAAAACTCGCTTTGAAACATTGATCAACAGCTACAACGCAGATGAGCTAGCGGCTGAAGAAAAGGCTGCGGCGGCAAGTAAATCTGCCCAGTAAAGGCACGCGCCGGATTTTCCGGCTACTACTGGGTGCCCACCGGTCGAATATCTCGTTAGTTATTCTGCAAACGAATCGAATTTGCCGAACTGCATTTTGTCGAACAGAGAAGGTCGCCTACTGAAGGACGGAAGACTTTCCAGCCCCGATCGTGAAAACTCTGAATCGAATAATTTCGGTCGCATCATCGGGTTTGTTAACGCCGAGCGTTCTGGCAATGAAGGCAAAGCTGGCGTAAAAGACTGCAGGGCCGGGTTGCTCGGCGCCGTTGAAAATGCTGACTCCAGCTTCGGTAATCGAAATTGCATCGCAGCCGCTGACTGCGGCGCAGGAGACTGTTGGGCTGGTGAACTTTCCGACGTCGGGGAAGTGGTTCCTATAAAGGATCCACCAATACCGGTGTCATTGCCTCGTTTGAAGTGTCTGGTGGCAAAAGCCGTTTCGCTCTGGTTCTCTTGAATTTCATTGATGCCGTAAGCTTCACGTTGTCCGGCAGACGGGGCGATCGAGCTGCCGTTGCCCACAGTCTGAGCCAGCGACGGAGTCATACCGACTAGCCAGAAAAGAGCGCAAAGTAAGTGATCACTTTTCAAACTACTCACCTCCTGATGAACTCTGTTTGCCTGCATTTTTCAGATCATTGGCGTCAGCCGGTTTTTCAACCACACGAGTGCCGCTTTTCAACTCATCGGTGGCCTTCACTGCTACCAGGTCGCCTGCATGTAGATTGCCGGACACTTCCACCAGATTGCCCATCGTCAGTCCCCGTTGAACAACAACTCGCTCAGTGACGCCGTCTTGAACTCGAATGACAAAGCTGCCCTTCAAATCTGAGTCTACTGCAGATTGCGGCACAAACAAAGTTTCATATGGACGAGTAACAATCCACTTTACTGACGCGAACATACCAGGTTCAAGAGCACCATCTGCATTGTCGACGTTCAATTCGACCGGCATGGTGCGCGTGGCACTGTCGAGAGCATAGGCAGGGCGAGCCACCACCCCGTAGAAGTTTTTGCCGAGAAACGATGGCACCGTAAATTCGATGCGCTGTCCCATATCCAACCCTGAAACGGCATCTTCGGGCACTGCCACTACCAATCTCAAGATGTTTTTTTGTTGGATGCGCACCAGCGGCAGTGCGCTGCGAGTGGCGTCTACGGCCACAATGCTGCCTTCATGCACGTTCCTTTCCGTGATCACACCATCGAACGGGGCCTTCACCGTCAGATAGGAAGCCATATCTTTCAAAGCATTGAGCACTTCGCGGGCAGCTCGAACGTTATTGCGCTCTGCGCTGACTAGATTCTTCGCACCGGCAACTTCCTGCCTGATCGACTCAACTCGCGCCTGATCGGATTCGACAGCCTTTTGCTGCATATCGACTTCATTTTGTGCGATCGCGCCAGGCGTCTGGCTCGCCTGCTTCAGTCGTTGGTAGGTGAGCAGATCGGCATCGAGGCGAGCCTGCGCTTCGACCAGCTTGGAGTTCTCACTGTTTTGAGCAGATTGAGCCTGCCGGTATGAAGCCTCGGCAGAAGAGAGCTTGGCGGCACCCTCCTTCGCTTTTTCATCGAGTTCCGGGCAAAATATGGAGAGCAGTTTCTCTCCTTTCTTAACCACAGAGCCGCGGTCTACGCCTATCCACTTGATGTATCCTTCTACCTTCGCGTGTATTGGAACATTTTGGTAAGCGAGCAGTTCTCCAGGCAAAATCAATTCGCGGTGCAGTTTTTGCTGCTGCACTTTTACCACCGCAACCGTCGGTAATTTATCCGATTGCCGTTCCACCGGCCGTGCCGCCTGCTGGGTACTAGTTTTGCTGCCACAAGCAGTGAACAGAACTGATGAACCTGCAACCAAACACATTATTTGTATATTTCGTCTGAACAGCATTATCGTTTCACCGCTCCAAAGCTTGTCCCGCAAGCGGAACTCCTACGTCTTCATCGTCATCTTCGGGATTGTCTTCAGGCAGCATTGAAGCACCCTTGCGACCGGCCTTTCTCTGCACCATCGCGTAAACGAGCGGTAGCACAAGCAGAACTGCGGTGGTTGAAACAAGCAGTCCACCGATCACAGCTCTGCCGAGTGGAGCGGTGCGATCGCCGCCTTCGCCCATGCCCAGGGCCATCGGCACCATGCCGGCGATCATGGCAATACTCGTCATCAGAACAGGGCGGAGCCTGGCCGCTGCCCCAGTTATCGCTGCTGATTTTGCCGAAATTCCAAGGGCGCGCCTTTCCTCCGCAAAAACCACAACCAGAATGCTGTTGGCCACGCCCACTCCAGTAGCCATGATCGCTCCCATAAACGACTGCACATTCACGGTGGTGTGGGTGAGAAATAATGCCAACAGCGCACCGAACAGAATTGCCGGCACTACTGAAACAATGATTAGCGCAAGAGTCACCGATTGAAAGAACGACACCAGAAGCAGAAAAATAGCCACAATTGCGAAAACAACGCCCAGGCTCAGGGAAAAGAACGTTTCATTCATGGTTCGCACCTGACCACGAATACTGACCTTCACCCCGCGCGGTGGATCGCCCAGCCGATCGATTGCTTGCTGTACATCTGCGGCTGCTCCACCTAAATCATCGCTGGCCAGATTGGCTGATATGCAGACAGTGCGACGCATGTTGTAGTGATCGAATTCACCAGGCATGGTGCCAAAGTCTACCTGCGCCACATCGCGGATAAAGGGACCGGCATAATTGCCGGTTTTGATCGGAATGGCACCAACTGCTTGCTTTGAGTTTAGATCTCCTTGAGGCACTTGTACTTGCACCTGATAGGAGAGTCCGCTTTTCGGGTCGCGCCAATAAATCGGTGTGACAAAACGGCTGGAATAAGTCGAAGCAACTAAAGCCTGGCCAACGTCTCTGACAGTGACGCCCAACTGTCCGGCTCTGATTCGATCCACTGTTATGTTGACGGTCGGGTAATCTAGAGGCTGAACGATGCCGACGTCTCTTAATGATTTGAGCGTGCTAAGCTCCTTCAGCAAGCGGTACGCATACTCTTTGATGTCGCCATAGTTAGGACCATCAACGTCAACTCGAATCGGTGTGGCACCACCAAAATCCATGACTTTGTTGACTATATCTCCGGCTTCAAATGTAAATTCGCAGTCTTTGTACTTACTGGCAAACTCCTGCCGCAGGCGTTCTTCTAACGGCTTAATTTCAACGTGCGCTTGCTCTTTAAAGGAGACAAGCATGACCGATTCCTGTGGTCCACTGGTCCACATGTAGGCGTTGCTGATCGCATAACTCGGTGGTTGGGACCCTACATAACTGATCGACACCTCAACATTGTCAGCGCCGACATTCTCAGCGATCGTCTGCAGCACCGCTTTCGTGATTTCTTCCGTCTTCTCAAATCTGGTTCCCGCCGGCGCTTTAAGACGCAGCTGGAAACCTTTAGGATTACCGGCTGGAAATATTTCTCGGCCCAGGGTGGGATAAATCAAAAACGAACTCAAACATGCCAGCACGAAGATGCCGAATATAACGGGACGAACGATGGAGAGTCGAATCAGGAGCCGTTGATAGCCGCCTCTGAATCGTTCCATCAGTCCGGAATTTTCCGAAGAAACTCTTTCAAATTCGGGTCCGCGCACTATGCCGATGTGTTCGTGAATCTGGTCTTCGCTCGTGGCCGAAGGGTGGGAATCATGGCGCTTGAGCAACCAGCCACTCATTACCGGCACGAACGTTCCCGACAGTATATATGACGCAAACATCGCTAATCCGACTGCCAGAGATAAAGGCACAAAGAGAGATTTCGTCGGACCGACCATAAAAAATGACGGCGTGAAAACAGAAACAACTGAAAGCATTGCCAACAGCCGCGGCACCACCACCTCTAGAGAAGCGTCGTAGATACCTCCGAGCAAAGCGCGCCCACGCGTCAGGTGGCTGTGAATGTTCTCAATTGTCACGGTGGCTTCGTCAACCAGGATGCCGACAGCAAGCGACAACCCGCTTAACGTCATGATGTTGATCGTCTGACCACACATCCACAGCCCGACAACAGCGGCCAGCAGGGCAAATGGAATATTGAGAATAACAATCAAGGAACTGCGGCCGTCTCGCAAAAACAGAAATACGACTGCCCCTGTCAGCAGCGCACCGATGCCCCCTTCCATCAAAAGAGCAAGCAGTGCCTCCGTCACATAACTGGACTGGTCGAATTCAAATGAAACCTTGATGTCTGCCGGCAGTAATGACTGCATGTAGGGAACGTTGCGTTTGATCCCGTCAACCACAGAGAGTGTCGAGGCACTGGCTTGTTTGGATATCGCCATGTAGACGGTCCGCCTGCCATCCACCAGCGCGTATCCAGTCAAGATGTCGGTTGTATCCTTGATGGACGCGATGTCTCGCAGGTAAACCACCTGTGTTCCAGAGACCTTTTGCAGGGGAATGTTGCCCAGATTTTGAATGTTTCTGACGACGGAGTTAATCACCGCCATCCTTTGCACATCGTCGGTTCTGACAATTCCAGAAGGCATGACGACGTTGCCGTCGTTGAGCGCCTGGACAACATCTTCAATCGAGAGATGATATTCGGAGAGCTTGCTGGCATCGACCGTTACTACAATTGTGCGCTGGTTGCCGCCAAAGGGCGGCGGTGTCGAGGCACCAGGGATGGTGGAAACCACCGGGCGAACCCGCGAATAAACCAGATCTTGGATTTCGCCCAGGCTTCGAGTGGGGCTGGAAAAGACGAGAAAGCCTACCGGCACGCTGCCAACGTCATATCTCAAGATAAATGGCGTCACCGTTCCCGGTGGCATATATGCACGCGATCTTTCCACTTGAGCGACGACCTGCGCCATCGCGTCAGCCATATCAGTGCCGGGCTGAAAGTACACGTCCATCATGGCTGCGCTTTGAATTGACCGTGATGAGACGTGATCGACACCACTGATGTAGAAAAAGTGCTGCTCGTAGAAGGTAACTAAGTAACCCTCCATCTGTGCCGGATCCATGCCACCGTATGGCTGAATCACCGTCACACGGGGAAGATCGATGGTGGGAAATATATCGACCTTCATTCGCGTTATTGCCAGCACAGCAAACATTACCGTGGCTGCTACGGCTACGATTATGGTTACTGGACGTCCCATTGCTAACCGGATCAGCCACATGTTCTACATGCCTCTTTGAACATGATCGGACTCTGTCAGCAACGGTTTCAAATCACCATGCACTGAAGCAACTGCCAGCAACGCTCGCCACACACCTACTTTGGCAATAGCATCCTGGACCCTGGACTGAGCGAGAGTCTGATTAGCCTGTGCCACTTGGGCGACGGAACCAAGCCCTGTTTTGTAGCGGGCTTCAGCCTGCCGCGTTGCGACTACGGCAGCCTCAACCTGGACCGGCATGTTCTGCGCCAATGCTAAAGCAGCATTTACCCGGGCGCGCGCTTGCAGATCTTCGGTGCGCAGATTTTGCAGAACCAGATTGTAATCCTGTTGCTGCTGGTAGATCCGCTCTGCTTGAATCTTCTTCTCCTGATGCAGACGAAAGATGTCCAGGAAATTCCAGTTAACGATCACTGCTACTTGATAGTTAGGAATCACAGGAAATGCGCCGCCGACATTGTCAGATGAGCCGGCGCCGGCAACTGTTGGACTCAAACCGGAGCTGCGCAAGTTGAAACCGGCAAGCAGATGGAACACCGGATAGTACTCTTTCTCCAGAACCTTCTTTTGCGCGACGGCTGAAAGCAGCACAGAATTGGACGCTTGCAAGATCGGCACCTGCTCAAAAACAGGTTGTGCTTTTTGAATGTTCGCGGGTTCCGATTTCTCGGCAATGCCTGTGGGATCAACTTCGATGACCTTGCCACCAAGACCCATGGAATTGGCCAGATTAGCAAAGGCAAGATCGCGCGAGAGACGCGCCCGAATCAGGTCGTTGCGGGCATTGGCCAGCTGAGCCAAAGAAAGAGATTCGTCGGCACCTGGCTTCAATGATGCCACCACCTGCGCGTGCACCACTTGATTGAACTGTTCGAATGAACGAACATTTTGCTCGGCTGCTTTCACTTGTTCAATGGCAATAACGGCGTCCAAGTATGCATTGGCGGCGGTCAGTTCCACATCTAATGCGCTGGAAGCGTACGCCGATTTTGTTTGTTCTGCCAACGACTTCGCCAAATTTATGCGCGCTTTGTGTAAGCCAAAATCAAGCGGAGACCAATCTGCGCTGACACCACCAGCGGTGAAGAAATATGGGTGCATATTCGTGTCGTTGAGCGCAGGCCCTGAAATCGCGGGAAAGACCGGGCTGCCAAAAAATACCTGCGTCAGCTTGTTATGGCTGGCAAAAATTTCCTGATATTGCAGCAGCGCGTCAGGCATGTACTCGTTGATTTTTTGCACGGTGACATTTCGTTTTGCCGCGCGGACCTGTGATTGCCCCTTCAATAAGCTGGGATAGTTCTGCTGCGCATATTCCACGGCTCCCCGCAAAGTGAATGGCTTGGTCACGACAGTCTGCTCGATACTATTGCGAAGCACTACCGGGCTGCTCGAGTCAATATTCGGTGCGCCAGGTCCATTGCCGCTTGACGATGGATCAGGCTGCCGTTCTGTCGGAGTTGTCATCATTGGATTGGCCATGCTGGCAGGACTGGCTGGCTCGCCGAGTCCACTCAGACCTGAAGACTCGGCGCCTGCTTTCAGCATCGTCAACAGCATCAGCGACACTGCGATCAGTAAGCGTCTCCCGGTGACGATGTTAATGACTGACTTTCCTGATTTCATCGACCTGGGCACTAAATACCAGCCTGGTAATGATCGCGCGGAATGGTCCTTCTGGCAAGTAATTCGTGTATATAGCTCGTCAATTCACTGAGCTTGAATGAACTCGGCATAGCGCGTTGCCACCACTTTTCAAGGTTGCATATCCAATCAATGTATCAACTAGCCGACAATGATGTGTGCAATTTTTGTGTAAGCAGAATAGTCCGATTGATTCCCTGAACGTAAATCCAGTGCGGCTTTCGCCTGTGTTGCTCCAAACATTAACGTACAGTTTCTCTAGTTTGATTTAGATATCGATCGGTTAATCCCTTTGTAAGCGCTCCGGCTAAAGCCTCCGCGCGAACCGTACGCTGTGCTGCGCACGGCCCATTCGACTCCGCTGCGCTTCGCTCAGGGCAGGCTTCCTCGCCGCGCTTGCTCCGCTATGTTCCGATTAATCAGCTCAGTGAACTCGACCGCGTGGTCCAAGTTTCGTCTCTACCCAATTTATGGAATGCTTCGCAAGAACACAGTAAAGTTGGTGCCTTCGCCAAGTATACTGCTGACGCTAACACGCCCCTTCTGCGAATCGACCAGGGCTTTGACGATAGCAAGACCGAGACCAGATCCGCCGGACTCTCGGCTGCGTGACTTGTCGACGCGATAGAAACGATCGAATACCAACGGGATTGACTGCTCCGGGATGCCAATCCCAGTGTCCTCCACCTGGAGTTTGACGAATTGGCCATCCGAGCTGGTCGAGATGGAGACTGTTCCGCCTGCTTCTGTGTAGCGCCACGCGTTTTCGATCAGGTTAGAGATGATTTTATGCAGGCACTCTTCCGATGCGAGCACCGAAACTGGCGGACAGTCTTCCTGTTTCAGCATTATTCCCTTCTGCTCAAATTTTGGTTGAAACTCAGCGGTAATTCGTTTGAGAATTTGATCTAGCTGTGACACTTCGGCATCGGTATTCGCCAGGCTCCCGTCAATTTCCGCTAAGAGCATCAGATCGCTGACGATTTTCTCCATCCTTTCCGTAGCTGAACTCATCACCTGAACATCCTCCAGGTCCGAGTTAGAGCGCTTCAGCTTCTTCTCAAGCAGCTCGGCGCGGGCTTGAAGAATACTCAGCGGTGTGTTCAGTTCATGGGACGCATCGGCAAGAAACTGCTTCAACATCTTCAGATTCTCCCGAATGGGAGCCGTAGCCGCGTCGGAAACAATATAACTGGTCACCCCCAAACCGAATAAAAGAAATGGAGCCAGAAAGCAAAGCGTGAGTTCCAACTTTTGCAATGCTTCGTCACGATATGCTGTAGGCATAGCAATTTGCAGGAATCCAACTGTGCGAACATTTTGAGTCAGCGGGCTGACCAGCAATCGAAAATGCTCAATTTGTTTGCGTGCTGGAATCAATGAACTCGGCCCGGCCGGACCGTACTGTTCAAGCAAAACTCCATCTGCGCTGTAGAGCTGAATAGCGGCAAACGATCTGGCGGGCTCAGTCTTAACGACGCGCAGCCAGTCTCTAAAATGCGGCTTCGAGCCGTCAAGTTCAATGGCATGACCAAAATCAGATGCCAGCACGCGAAGCTGCTGATCGATAGAATAATTCAAAATCCAATTAAAAGCGAAGACGGCGAGAACACCAAGAATAACGTAGAGAACGCCGGACAGCGCTACGAACATCACGGCAATGCGCCATCTAACGTTACTGGACAGCCGCATCTTCAATTCTGTAACCAACACCGTGCACCGTAATTATTAGGGATGGTTTACCGGACGTATCGATCTTTCGCCGCAGCGACCTGATATTTGATCGCAATGTGTCATCGGTAACATCTGTATTGGTACCCCAAACCTGGTCAAGTAGCGATTCTGCTGTCATCGTTTTACCAGGATTGCGCATCAGGACCTCCAGCAAAGTAAACTCCTTCGGCAAAAGATGAATGGGTTCGTTGCCTTTAACGGCTGTAAGCTTGGTTCGGTCAAGCGTTATATCTCTCACTTTGAGAGTGTCGACGTGAGCTGCGACCGGTCTGCGCAAAAAGGCTCTAATGCGCGCGGACAATTCTCTCAGGTGGAACGGCTTGGTCAGATAGTCGTCGGCACCGCTGTCCAGTCCTACTTCCTTGGAAAGCAGTGACTTTTTTGCTGTCAGCATGATTACCGGCGCCACCCCACCCTCTGCTCTGTATGCTCGGCATACTTCAATTCCGCTCAATTCCGGCAACATCCAATCAAGTAAGATGATGTCGTACTGGCTACTGGCTAGCCTTTCCAACGCCTCTTTGCCCGTGGCAGCGATTTCCACGAGATGGTATTCCTCCGTGAGCCATTCCTTTATTGCACCAGATAAGCCTGGCTCATCCTCTACAAGCAAAATTTTTGCCATGAGTTAAATACGTACCGCTCATCCAAGCCACCACATCTATAAGCTTACCGGACAATCTTTGATGTCTGCGAATGAAGCGTTGAACATGAGCTTAAAGGGCTGCAAAACTTTATTTGCGATCACGGGCTAATACCAATTTCCAATAGGATTTGATGGAAACGCCCAGCAATTAGGCCCTGAGGTGGCGAAGCTGTAAACATCACACTGCCGGATCTTCGAATTGTGGAAACGAACAGTCTGAGTTTTGGTCAAATAGCGCAGTCTCTCAATTTGAGGGCAAGTCAAGGCAGACTTATTATCTTGGTGTCGCCGGCGTTTAGCGTATATTCCTGCTTGTTATAGCCGATTTTGATCGGCATCGCAGAAGAGTGGTGCGCATGAACCTTTATTTGATCGTGATGCAGGTCGATTCCGAGTGATTGCCCTCGATAGTGCAGGGTGAAGGACAATCTCACTAGCTGTGTAGGCAGTTTCGGATCAAACCAGAGCACGTCATCTCGTGTGACAATGCCTGGGTAACAACGCTGAACAATATCGACCGTGCCGGCCATGGCGCCCATGTGAATTCCTGTTTTTGCGGTTCCTCGAGCGGCCACATCATAATAGTCACTGCCGAGCGCCTCATAAAATATTTGATCTTCTTGTTGCAGATCAAAGTTGCGTGAGAAAGCTTGCTTGGCCGCCGATTGACGTTCCAATCGCGAAAGCACCCAGGCATGCGCCACCCTGCTTAATGTTGATTCATTAGCGGTTCGAGGAATGTAATATTCGGCCATTTTTTCGAGTGACGCAGCCTCGGGCGAAATATTGAGTTTCTCCAACATCTCGTTAAGCTCGCACTGTGAAAACAGAAAACCAAGCATCAAAACGTCAGCTTGTTTTGAGATTTTGTAGTTATTGAGATAACCTGAGTTATCGTTCAACAGGCGCGTCAATTCGTCGTGATCGATGACTGTGCCGTGACCGTCCGTTCTCTGATTTCGACCGGGAAATTCAGCTAGCTGTTCGTATCCTTCAAATTGTTCTATGACTCCATTTTGCATGATCGGTACGAACATTTTGCTGCTCACATCTTGCCAAAGTTTTATTTCCTCATCGTCGATGGCTAATCGACAACGGACGTGTTCCTGGTGGTCTGCCGGCAAAGAATGAAGTAGTTCTAGGGCGTGATCAATGGTCCAAGCCGCCATGATATTGGTATATGAGTTGTTGTTCACACCTGGTTTTTCGAAATTTGGATAAGCATTGTGGAATTCATCCGGACCGATGACACCATGTATCTCATAACGATCTTTTCCCCGATTGTATTTTGCAAACGTGGCAAAAAATCTAGCGATCTCAAGCAATATTTCTGAGCCGTATGAGTACATGAATTCTTTGTTGGCAGTGACTTGATAATATTGCCAAAGGTTGTAAGCAACGGCGCCATTCACATGTATTTCCAGATGAGTATAGTCTCGTACCCATTTGTTGTCGCCAGGCATCCACCAATAATTTGGAGTGCGTTCTTTACCATCACTTGCGCTTTGCCAAGGGAAACAAGCGCCCTGCGCACCGTACGACCTGGCAATTTTTCGCGCTTCGCCAAGCCGACGATATCTATACTTGAGCAATGCCGCGCTGATGTTGGGCATTCGCAGATTGATGAAAGGAAATACGAACAATTCATCCCAAAAAACATGTCCCTGATAACCTTCTCCGCTCCAACCTCTTGCCGGCACTCCCGTGTCTAAATCCACAGTATGAGTGGATGCTGTTTGCAGACAATGGAAACTATTGAGATGTAAAAGTAGTGAAGGAATAAGTTTCGAATTTTCTTCAGTAGTTTCGATGAATAAATCAAACTGCCTCCAGAGGCTTCTCCAGGCGTGGATTTGATACTTGATCAACTCGTCGAATTCTGGTGCTCCCTGCACGGCTTCGAGCGCCGCGGCTTCTGGTTCGTATATGCCTCGATCGCGAGAAGTATAGAGAGAACATGTTTTTTGGATCTGGAAGCTCTGCGATTGTTTCAACTCAAGGCTAATTTCTTGTCCGACGTATTCTTCTTCAGATATGTTTGCGCGTGGTCCATCAACTGCTTTTTCTGATTGACGGATGCATGTTCGCGCGGCCTGTGCGACCACCAACTTTGAATCGCTCGTTATAACCTTCAAAAACATGCTGTCATTGTCTGCGGAAAGGGCCAGTGTCTTTAAATGCTTATTCGCTTTGAATTTTGCTTCGATGGCATCTCCGCTATTTAGAACGCTTGCGTCGATGGCGCTGCGGACGACAATTTTCCCGTCCCAATTGACCGCAGTAATCACTAGTTCTGTGCCGGCTAGATGCGAAAAATGCATATGTACGAAGCGCCGTTCATTGAGCTTGGTTTCGCGGCCTTTTGAGTCACGAAAGTGAATGTCTCGATATAAAATACCCTGGCGAAGATTGAGACGTTGCGAGAATTTGAGAATTTCCACTGCATCTATGGAGAACCATTCTCCGTCGTCGATTTTGAAGGTCAAAATCAACCAGTTAGGCATATTCACAAGTTCCTCTCGCTCGAAAGGAGTTTTATCCACGTCGAGTTGGATTATGTTATAACCACCAGCTACGTAAGTGCCCGGATAGTGAATGTCGTCCGCTTGTGATTGAGCGCAGGCACCGCGCGTGCAAAACTTGCCGTTGCCTAAGGAACAAAGTGATTCCCGTTGTTGTTCGTGAGCAGGATCGTATTGATCGTATGACACCACCCAATTTGCTTCTGTAACATCTAGATCGGCCATCGCCATGCCGCGAATCTGCGCATCCGAATCTTCTGACAATGTGATTTCAGACAAGTCACGCACCACAACATCGGCGCCATGTTCTTTCAAGGCTGCGAAGTTATTCTGCCGTGCAACTCCAATCACCAACTCGAAGTGTCCACTTTTACCTGATGCGACGCCAGCCTCTGCATCTTCGACGACAATTGCTCGCGAAGGTTCGACAGAAAGTCGGTGAGCTGCCTCTAAAAATACGTCAGGTGCAGGTTTGCCTTTTAAGTGCATTTTCTGAGCGTCGACACCGGTGACAGTGGCATCAAACAAATGAGTGAGATTCGTCACTTTTAAAATCTCGGCGCCATTTTTACTGGCTGTAACTAATGCTGTTTTGATTTTGGCCTGGCGCAATGATTTGATCAGAGCAATGGTTGTTTCATATGGCTCTACGCCATTTGTGTGGATCAGTCGTAAAAACTCGTCATCCTTTAGACGCGCCATGGCGGACACGGTGCTAAACCCTGGTGCATCATCGGGCCCACCTTCAGGAAGCTTGATGTTGCGTGATTGCAAGAAGCTTGTCACTCCATCTTCACGCGGCTTGCCGTCAACATAGTCCAAATAGTCTTGTTGACTGAATTCACTGAATCGACTTGGGTTTGTTTCTTTGATGAACGAATCAAAGGTTTTCTTCCATGCTGCAAAATGCACTGATGCCGTGCGTGTCACGACACCATCCATGTCGAACAGCACAGCATCATACTTTTCCGGTGACAGAACTTTGGATTTTTCTGAGCCGTTCTGAGAATTTCTTTCAGCCATGTTTCCCCATCTATGCCTTTGGGCTAACGATTGGAGGTGATCATTTCACAAATCGATCCCAGCTTCCATATTTTTCGACGATCCCGCCTCTCGGTATTGAAGTTATGACCAGCGCTATCTATCAATTTGCTGCTTGACGCATCGTCTTCAATTCGATATTATTGGAAATATGAAATCCACGCAGGCAGTCATCGCCCTTGGGGCTTTGGCGCAAGAATCACGATTGGAAGTATTCAGGCTGTTGGTGCGCCGAGGCCCGAGCGGGATAGCTGCAGGGGAATTGAGCGAAAAGCTTGGTATACCAGCAGCTACGATGTCGTTCCATTTAAAGGAGCTGACAAATGCTGGACTGATCACATCGAGGCGCGAAAGTCGGTCAATCATATACTCGGCTGAGTATGCTCGAATGCAAGAGCTTTTGGGTTTCCTCATGGAGAATTGCTGCTCAGACAATGGAGGCAAATGCTGATGAAAAGGTTTCACGTACATGTTGCAGTAGCTGACCTCGAACAATCGATTCAGTTCTATACGACCTTCTTTAACTGCCAGCCATCTGTGGCGAAAGAAGACTATGCGAAGTGGATGCTCGATGATCCAAGAATCAACTTTGCCATTTCGAAACGTGGAATCGCTCCAGGGCTCGATCACCTGGGCATTCAGGTCGAAGACGAAGAGTCTCTCAAGGAGATTTCCGTGCGGTTGAAACAAGCACAGCAATCGGTTCTTGAGCAAGAAAAAACGACCTGCTGCTACGCACAATCGGATAAGACCTGGGTGCACGATCCACAAGGAATTGCCTGGGAGTCGTTCTACACCATCGGTCAAGCGACCACTTACGGCGAAGATGTGGAATTGCCTCGCCAGAGCCAATCGGCCTGTTGCGCACCAGATGTAGTATCAGTGCAAATTGGCAGCAAGGATTGCACCAATAAGTGAAGGTTTTATTCATCTGTGTCGAGAATAGTTGCCGCAGCCAGATTGCAGAAGGCTTCGCCCGTCAACTCGGTCTGCAGTCCGAAAGCGCTGGTGTAAAAGCCGGCTCGGGTGTTAATCCGGATGCGGTAACAGTCATGGCAGAGGCAGGTGTAGACATCTCTACTCAATTATCCAAAGCAATCGATTACGACAAACTTGCCACCTACGATGCCGTGATTTCAATGTGCTCCCTTAAGACGGCTGATTTCTGCCCGTCCACGTTCATTGGCACACAGGCAAATTGGAACGTAGAAGATCCGAAGGGGCAACCGCTCGAACTGTTTCGCCGAGTGCGTGATCAGATCAAAGAGAAAGTGGAAGAACTGGCGGCCAAAGCGAAAGTACGGCAATAGAGAGTTCGTGTACCTCAAAGGGGTTGCGAACTCGCAGCATAAGCGAATGCACCATGTGTGTCGCATCGCAGGCAACTGTAAATGGTTGCAATTCGATCAAATTTTTTATGGTGCAGTCCTTTTGTAACGGATAAGAAAACCCGTCAATCACACGACTCTTTCGTGGCCATGTGGTTGCGGTGTGTTATACTAAAATATAACATCGAGGCTTTTATCATGTACACCACACATCTTCGCAAAGTCGGCGGCTCGATTATGCTATCGGTACCGCCTGCTATTCTTGAGATGTTTCACCTGCAAGCCGGAGCGACGGTGGGTGTTGTGGTAGAGGGTGGTCGCCTGATCATAGAGCCGCAGCCGCGCACGCGTTATACGCTTGATCAACTTTTGTCGTTATGTGACGCTTCGCAGCCGCTGTCGGTAGAAGATCTTGAGTGGTCCGAAGGCGGACCGGTTGGCCGTGAGTTGCTCTAATGAATCGAGGAGATATTTACCTGGTCTCCCTTGATCCCACGCAAGGCCACGAACAAAAGGGCCGGCGACCGGTGTTAATCATATCCCCGGACGCCTTTAACAAGCTGACCAAATTGCCGATAGTGCTCCCAGTCACTAGCGGTGGAAGCTTCGCCAGGACGGCTGGTTTTGCCGTGTCACTAGAGGGGGCCGGTACAAAGACGACAGGTTTCATACGATGTGACCAACCGCGCACCCTCGATCTTGACGCACGAGGCGCGCGCAAACTGGAAAGTGTGCCAGATGCGATCACTGAGGAAGTTCTTGCGAGACTAGCGCCGCTTTTTGTCTGATCTGCTTGATGGGCGTCTCGCTCGTTTAAATCAATCACAATAGTATCTGGTTCGTGTCGGTGACACCGAGGGCGGTGCGCAATTAAAGGCCAAAAAGCGGCTGAAATGCCGAAAATAAGAGAAAGTCCGTGCAATCACCTTGGCTCACGGGGAGTCAGGTGATTGCACGGACATTGCGGACCTCGAAACGAGCCAGCGCTGCGGGATGACGCCTCTCAGGCTACTGCATCAGCCGATTGACCGAAGGTCGCACGAGTAACATTGCCACTGCGAACAGGACTGCAGTGCCAGTCAGGCCGGCGAACAAGACCACCATGCTGTGGGGGTCCTGGGCGGAGGCGAGCGTGGCCAGGCGACTGGCCAGGAAGGCAGCCACTGCTGATGACATCAGCCAGATGCCCATCGCCAGTCCTTTGAACCGCTTGGGCGCGAGCCGAGTGGCGGCTTCATTACCGATGGGCGAGAGGCAAAGCTCGCCAATTGTCTGAACCAGGTACAGCAACATCAGCCACAGAGGGCTGACTTTGCCGGCTGCTGCCAGGGTTGCGGCAGGTACCATCACCACTGTTCCTGCCGCCAGGAAGAACAGCCCGACCGCGAATAGCGTCGGCGTCGACGGATCAATGCCTCGGTTGGACAGGCGGGCGAAGATCGCGGTGAACACCGGTGTTAGCAAAATCACCCATAGCGGATTGATTGCCTGGTAGTACGGCGATTCGATGTGAATGCCGAGCAACGAATCACGCGTGTGCAAGTCTGCGAACAGCGAAAGGCTCGTGCCTGCCTGTTCCGCGATCGCCCAGAAACACACTGCCGCTGCAAACAAGATCAGAAGCGCCATCAGGCGCCGGAGATCGTGTCGTGTCATCAACGGCACTGCCTGTCCTTCCGTGGTCCCTGCCTGGGCTTGCGAGGTGATGCGATCACCAATGCCGGTGAGGCTCTTGCGGTCGTACCAGTAGTGGATCAGACCGAAAAGCATGCCCACGCCCGCCGCGCCAAAACCCCAGTGCCAGCAATAGCGCGGATCGATACCGACGAACAGGAGGACGGACTTGAACCATGCCGTTTTGGCCATGGTTCCGCAAACGATCGGCGCCATGAAGGCACCGACATTGATGCCCATGTAGTACAGGCGGAAAGCAGCTTTCCTGCGTGTATCTTCCTCCACGTAGAGCTGTCCTACCATGTTCTGCATGTTGCCTTTTAACAACCCGGTGCCAGCCACGATCAGACCCAGTCCCAAGTAAAAGGCGAACATCGTTCCGAAGACGAGCGCGAAGTGACCGGCGGCGATGATCAGACCGCCGACCAGCATGGAACGGCGCGGACCCCACCACCAGTCTGCGATCAGACCGCCAAGCAGCGGGGTAAGATAGACGAGCGAAGTGTACCAGCCGTAGGTCAGCTCGGCTGAATGCTCGCTGAATCCGAGCCCGCCCTGCTCGACTGCCGCCACCATATACAGTAGCAACAAGCAGCGCATGCCGTAGTACGAAAACCTCTCCCACATCTCGATGTAAAAGAGCGTCTTCAGACCTTCGTGATGGTTCCCAAAGATCTTTTGATCAACCCACTTTGTGAAAGCAGGCATGATGGTCTCCTTCAAACATGGTCCGCCCGGCCTAACGCAGCTGAGCGAGACAGACAAGGAAATCTCGTTTGTTCACAGTGATGCGGTTCTGTTCCATCTGTACTTGGCTCGCAGAGCCAGTCAGATGCTATCCCCCAGAGAGATCAGTGCAGAAGCCGTATTGCGTCTTCAAGCAGAAAAGCCTGCAAAAAAGCGCGTTGGGATGCTGGACTGCTGTCGTCGCGGAGAGGATTAACCGTATATGTGAAACTGATTGATGTCTCGATCAAACTAGATCTCTTCGCGCCAAACAACATAAATAAGAGGCTTTAAAGGCAATCTTGAGATCTATGTGTGCGTGCTGCTGCACTAGCTTTCCGGGGAATCCTGTGAGTCACAAAAATCTCACGCGAGATACATGGACCGGAATTAGGAAAACCTTGTTCCACCAGTTTTGCTTCAGGGCACACCTGTTGAGCGCATCTAGGACTTCTCAGAAGACGAGCGCAAGACGAAAAGGTGGTTTATGGTCGAGCGATGGAGAGCAGAAAATGAACATCTACTCAAGGTTATGCGACAATCGTTACTCGGTCGTGTTAACCCAGGCAAAGGCGATGACAATAGAAGCAACAAGACAGACCATACAGAAGTTCCCCGGACTGATTTGCCAAGGACATTATTTCGATGTTCCGCTTGATTATGAAAACGTCAACGGAACTCGCATCACAGTCTTCGCTCGTGAAATCACATCTTCAGAAAACGTATCAAAGGAGGACTTGCCCTGGCTTGTTTTTTTGCAGGGTGGTCCTGGTTTTCAGTCTCCGCGTCCTGAAAGTTCCAGTGGCTGGATCAAAAAGGCTCTGACAGACCATCGCGTGTTGCTCCTGGACCAACGCGGAACTGGGCTGAGTACTCCCGTTACCCACGAGACTCTGACATTATTTCCTGATGCGCGGACTCAATTTGAATATCTGAAGCATTTTCGCGCTGATAACATCGTCCGCGATTGCGAGTTGATCCGCAAATCACTGACTGGTGGCAAACAGTGGATGGTGCTTGGACAAAGCTACGGTGGCTTTTGCATAACGACGTACTTATCACTTGCTCCGGAAGGTCTAAGCGGCGCAATTTTGACGGGTGGATTGCCACCACTCGTGAAAAATCCGGACGATGTTTATCGAGCCACATACAAGCAAGTAATTGCGAAAAACAAATTGTTCTATGACCGTTTCCCCGAAGACGTTGAAGAGGTACGCAAGATTGTCGATTACCTCTGTGCAAACCGCGTAGAGTTGACGACTGGTGAGGTTCTCACTGCCAGGCGCTTCTTACAGCTGGGGATCAATTTTGGATTCAAGTTGGCTGGCAACAGTATGAATACCATTCACTATTTGCTTGAAAGAGCATTCGTACCGTCGTCTTCTGGCAAGAGATTGTCGTATGTTTTCCTGCGCGGTGTCGAAAACATGCTCGACTACAACACTAACCCAATTTATTCGCTGTTGCACGAGGCGATTTACTGTGAAAAGCAGGCGTCAAACTGGTCCGCAGAGAGGATGCTCAAGGAGTTTCCCGAGTTTGACCTGAAGCACAGACCAATCTTTTTCACCGGCGAAATGATCTATTCGTGGATGTTTGATGAATACGCATGCCTGAAGCCACTCAAAGATGCGGCCCAGCGGTTGGCCGAATATACAGACTGGCCGGCGCTGTACGATGTAGAGGCGCTGAAAAATAACACGGTGCCGTGCGTCGCCAGCATCTATTACGATGATATGTACGTCGACAGACGATTTGCAGAAGAAACAGCGAGCACCATTCGCGGAATCAAATTCTGGATTACGAACGAATACGAGCACGATGGCCTGCGGCAAGACGGCGAGAAGATTCTCGAGCGCCTGCTCAGCATGCTTGACAGCGATAATTAACAGAGCGTCGCTCTTCCCAACTCGGCAGTTTCCGAACTTTCAGGCGCTTACTATAGTGCTTGATGAGCGAAGGAGTTCTCCAATTCACGGCCGCGTTTGCGCCCGTCGAACGATAGCACGACATTTGTAAGCGCAGGAGCAGAGGTCAATTGTGGATGCAAGTTCCTGACGAAATACCGATCGAGGAGCGAAAGTGACAAGAGCAAGAGGAATGCCTGGTTGTCTCTTGGGGAAATTTTCGATTGGTCTGTGTTTTTCAACTTATCTAAGAACTTGGAGACAAAGTCGGTATCAAGGGCATCAATTTTCCTGAGTTCTTCGAGCGATAAGATGCTTTCCAAATAATCGACGTGAACATCACCCAGGAAGGAAGCGGCATCGGGAGCCAGATAGGGTCGCTTCGATCTCGAGAGCACGGAGAGTGGGAGCTTATTTTTGAAGGCTTGCTTGAGGATGTGTTTCTCTTGGGTTCCATCGCGCAAGCGGTATTCTAAAGGCAGGCTGAAAGCCCAGGCGAGAAGAGACGGATCCATAAATGGGCAACGATTCTCAACACCATGAGCCAGCGCCATTCTGTCTCCTTGAGATGAGAGAAGGTAGCCGGGTAGAAGGGTTTGGAATTCCAGCCATTGTGTTTGCGCCACACTGCCGAGTTGCGTGAACAAGTCCTGGTGCTCGCGCACATGAGCGGCCATTGATCTGTCAGGGTCGCCGCCGTCTTTCAAAAATCTCAGTGCCAGACGCGAATTGCTGAATCTAATCGAATGAGCCAAATATGGCGCCTTACCCTCTTCAGCGAAACGAGCATAGTTGGCTGTGATCGACCTGCTGTTCTCGGAATTGTAGTGGGGCAAATAAGGATAAAGACCTTTGATCAGTCTTTCGCGCCCCTGATCGTCTAACCCCTGACGCCACCGATCTAGCAAATAGGTTTCCTTGAAAATATCGTATCCGAGGAAACCTTCGTCAGATCCTTCTCCGGTGAGGACTACCTTTACACCGTGGTCTCGCACCATCGATGAGAGTCCGAAAAGCGGAACCAGCGCCGTTCTAAACAAGGGTACTTCTGCATGGAATACCGCGTCTGGAAAGTCTCTGGCGATGTCTGCGCCCGATACTTTCAATGTTGTGTGCTCTGTGCCGAGAAAGGCACTCGTCTCTTCCTGAAATGAGGCTTCGTCGAACTGCGGATCGGTAAACGAAACTGAAAACGTGCGCACCGGCTGACTATTGAGTTGCGTTGCCAGCAGGGCGACAATGGAGGAATCGAGCCCGCCGCTTAAATACACTCCGACTGCAACATCGCTCTGCAGTCTTAGCCGTACGCTTTCATGCAGAAGCGATCTGGTTTTTTCCGCCGCTTCCTCTTCGGTGCCGGTGAATGTTTCACCTGTCATTTCCAGGTCGGCGTATTGGGCAAGTTGTATTGTTCCATCGCGCACTTGCAGCACTCCGGCTGTGGGCAACTGCTGAATGTTTTTGAAACCAGTCTGGTGCGGCAGCGGAGTCCAGTGAACGAAGATTGAGGCTAGCTGCTCGCTGTCCCACTGAAACTGGAAACCAGGAATGTTGGCAAAAGCTTTGAGCTCTGAGGCAAAAAGTACCGTTTTGCCTTGCAGGCAATAGAAGAGCGGTCGCTTGCCGAACCTGTCGCGCGCCAGGACAAGCTCATGAGTCAACGCGTCGTAGATGGCAACGGCAAACCCGCCGTTGAATTTTGCAAAGCAATCCTTGCCCCATGCCAGATAGGAGAGAAGAACTACCTCTGTATCCGATTCCGTGCGGAACTTGTATCCCTTCTCCTGCAATTGTTCTTTCAGCGCTTTGTAGTTGTAGACTTCGCCGTTGTATACGATCCAGTGGCGCCCGCTGTGGTCGGACATCGGCTGCGAGCCTGTATGCAAGTCGATCACGCTCAATCTGACTGAGCCGATCGCCGCAGCATCGTCAAAGAAATAGCCACTCTCATCCGGTCCTCTGTGCTGAATCCGGCTCAGCATATCGACGATCGTACGCTCAAATTGATCGGACGCAAATGCAGGCGAATGGAATCCGGCTATTCCACACATACGGTTCTTGTATCTCCACAGAAGGATTCGAACGTTGCAGTTCTGTCTAGGAAGAACCCGAACTTAGTCAGTACATTGCCGTAACCAATCTCGATAAACTGTGCGTAGCCTTGGCTGATCAGCGTCTTGATGCCGGTTTCCCAACGAACTGGATGCGTCAGGTGCTTTACCAATTGCTCTTTGATCAGCTCTGCATCATCGGGCAAGAAGTCACCGGTGACATTGTCGATCACCGGAATTCGTGGGCTGTGCCAGTGGTGGTTCTTCAAATGATCCCCAAACGATGGCTGACACTGCTTGAGCAGAGGGCTGTGCCAGGCGCCGGAGACAGGCAGCTCAAGCAGCTTTTTAGGTTTTTGCTCGGCGGCTAACGTCTGCGCTGCTGTGATCGCCTCTCGAGTCCCGGACAAAGAGTATTGGCCTAGACAATTGAAATTGCTGATCCAGACTGAATGTCCTTCTGACTGCAACCGGCAGCAAATATCCTCTAATGTCTTTTGCGGCAGTCCTATGACGGCCAGCATGGCTCCAGCAGACGATCTAAAACAGTCGTCCATCAATCTCGCTCGCAGCGCCACAAGCTGTGCCAGTTCGGGGAAGTCGAAGCAACCGGCGACATGAAGCGCTGTCAGCTGTCCCACGCTGTAGCCGGCGACGGCATCGGGAATCGCTTTGCTTTCCTCGTTAAAACGCTTCCAGGCAAGGCAACTAGCGAGCACGGTCAGTATGCTGCTCAGCAGATTGGTATTGATCAATGAAGGATCATCACCGATCGATTGAAGAGGCGCGTATCCGACCGCATTGCAAATTACCGGATATAGCTCGTCGAATTCGCGTGTCCCGATGTAAGCATCGAGCATGTTGTGGCAATGCGCGCCCTGACCAGGGAAAAGCAGCGCCAACTTATTTGATGGCATCTATGTCCAACTCCAATCGCTCCGCTTGCCACCGAACTTCTTCCAGGCTCGGTACATTCAAAGCTTTCTTCAACGCTTTTTCTCTGGACATCAGCCCATGTCGGACCTGTTCGGAGAGCTCAAAGACATACGGGTTGAAACCATGGGAATGCGCGTGCATGGCGATGCCAAAGTCGTTTAGCCTGCAGTTGCTCGAGTTGCCGCCGGTGTCGAGAGTGGGCTTCCATCCCAGGGGCGCCAGCTGTTCGATGATCTCTTCTTCGCTTATCCGCAAAGTCAGCATGGGGTTGAGAATGGTAATTTTCTTTTGCCCACTACTGTTTAAAAGCGCCTCGGGGATTTCGAAGTAATGCTTGGTCTCTTCTCCGAATGCAGCCTCGTATCGGTCCATCATTGAGGTCCTGGTGCGCATGTAGATGTCGAGATCCAGCTCCAGGATGGCGGTGTCTTTCGGCACCTGCCCGCCGATGTATCCACCAGCTACCAGTCTGCAACCATGCTGTAAAGCCAGTTTGAGCATATAGACATTGATCAAGCCGATGCAGGAATTGCAGATGCCGCTGGCTCTCTTGATCGCAGCCTTCGAATGTACGTCGGAACTTGTTGCGCTCTCGCGGTACATTCGCGACAGAAATGACCATGCTGGAGCGAACATCAAGTAATCAACCCCGAGACTCGCAGTTACCAATCTGGAATTCACGCGTGCCTGTTCGGACATGAACCCGTTGTCGATCGTGACCGCGAGGCACTTCAATCCGTAATGCTCGACTAGCCATTTGAGCGTATAACTGGAGTCTTTGCCGCCACTGTAAGCGACGATGCAATCATATTCGCCGGTGCCTCGATTCACTGCTATGGACTCTTCCATTTGCGTGCGCAAAAGAGCTACGGTCTCTTCGATTTGCGATGCCGTCGGCGATTGGCAGCAATAGTTGCAAACTCCATCGCTATCGAAGACGGTGCCGGGAAATGTTTCCGGCAGAACGCACCGGGTGCAGATTTTTGTTTGCGTTTCAATTGGCATTGAGCTTTTTCCCGACGATTGCAACAATGCTGTGAAGAGTTCTCAGCTCCCTGGAGAGCAGCTCTTCATCGGTGAATCTGATTTTGAATTGTTTTTCGAGAAACTTGATCAGCTCGACATAACCATACGAGTCAATGAAGCCTTGGTCGAAAAGATCAGTGTCTTGGTTTGCGTCGGCTTTGAAGTCGATCAAAAAATTCTGAGAGAGAAACTGCTTGATTGTCGGCTCGTTCAAATCGGCACCGACGGCACCCACGGTTTGAACGGTAGCTTGTGGTAGATTGGGAGGGTTTGACATAGCGCTTAAATTGCTCCTGTAACTGATGAATTCTAGTTGGCGCAGGCTTGTTCGCGCATGAGAGACTTGTGCTCAAAAGCTGACCACAGGACTTTGTGCCTGGGAACGACGCGCTTGCCATCAATTGCGCCGTGCATAAAAATTTGCCAATACTTCGGGTTCACGTTTACTCTTTTCTCACTCAAGCAGTTTCTTCTGCTCAATGAACGAAGCCATCTGATCGGCGATCACACGGTGTCCGTTCTCGTTAAAGTGAGCGATGAAGACGAAAGGCTCATGCCAGTGCTCGTTGAGCTGCTTGAACGCCGGATTCAAATCCAGATACTCAACGGCAAGCTTGCTTGCGCAATGTCGAAGGATGGCAGATTCACGTGGGTCGGCTTTTCGTGGATCGACTTTGCCTCTCAGGTCTGGCAGATATACAAGCAAGAAGCGACATTTCTTACTCAGGCACTCCTCGTTAGACTGCTTGAGCAGAGCTTCTACCACCTTGCCGCCATAGGGCAGGTCTTTTGGCGATTGAGGAGGCGATTGACCGAGCACCGGAACTGTGGGGCGCTTCCCTCCCAGTCTTGTGTGAAAGCTGGTGGACAGTTCGTCAATCCGCTTTGCCAACGCAGTTAAATCTTGCGCGGGCGCAGCCAATTGCTCAGCGCAAATACCAACAACTCCCCAGAGGCGGCTGTGGTATCTGAGCCAGCGTTCAGCTACCGCTGCCTTACCGAACGGCGAATTAAGCCATGCCACTTGCCTGTGGCGATCCAAAATCAACTGTCCATCAGAGCCGACGGCGAATTCTGGTGGCGGACCGATCATTTCCACCCCGGCAAGTTGAGTGGCAATGACGTTAGGTCGCGCGGCGATGATGACGAGATCGGGATTGAATTTGAAAGCGAAGTTTTTGAGCCTTAAGTACTCTTGTCCAAGGTTGTAGCCACTGACGCCA
>Ga0182024_10003994_pt1 | contig 34440 bp, 29 predicted proteins | sample P32metaG_FD_120480 | JGI IMG/M metagenome (GOLD analysis project Ga0182024, IMG submission 120480) | Permafrost microbial communities from Stordalen Mire, Sweden - P3-2 metaG (Illumina Assembly) | ecosystem: Environmental > Terrestrial > Soil > Wetlands > Permafrost | place: Sweden: Stordalen...
CGCACGTAAATGGCGGCGTCATGTCCCGGGGTGTCCTCCAGGTAGTGGCGGACCATCAGCAGGTCCGGCGTGCAGCGCTTCAGCCAATCCATCGCGCTGCTCAGATCGTCGGCGCGCAGAACGAGATAACCCGCGGATTCCAGTGCCTTGGAGATGACATTGCGGATTACCGGCTCGGACGCCAGAAGCAGAATTGTCGCGCACATGGGTTTCGCCATATTTGGAGGTGTCGCATGCTCACACGCTCAGGACAGGGATGAGCGACTCCCGAATGATCCCGTAGCCTTCGCCGTTGTCCCCGAGATGGCTTCGCCCGGGAATGTGTCCGATGATAAGCACATCGGCGTTCGTTTCCTTCGCAGCCCGGTTCAGCAGTTGGGGAACATTGCCGCTGTCGATGATCACGTCAGCATCAGTTCCGACGTCTTTCTGAAGTTTGGCGATCTCCTCGGTGGCCATGCTGACAATCGTCTGTTTCCATTCCGGATTGACCCAGGATCCGCCTGGGCCGAAGGACTCGACACCGCCCGTGATATGGACGATAGTTAGCCTGGCATCGACAGCCGCGGCCATTTCAGCGGCCCGTGCCAGGGTGTGCCGGTTGTGCGCGTTTAACTCGACCGAGCAGAGAATGCGGCGGATCGACAATTCCTCTGAGCGCCTCTCAGCTTCACCTGGGTGCAATTCAGGGGGATGTGCGCCGATCCAGATCGGGCACGAGCTTTCGTGCAGGACTTTCGCCGTAACCGAGCCCAGCAGCAGGCGGTAGAGAACTCCCTCGCCCCGGGTTGACATAACGATCAGGCCTGCGTTGTGAAATCGCGCTGCTTCCACTATTTCCCTGGCCGGGTCGCCTCTGAGCAGCACGCGCGTAACGGCAATTCCTTCAAGCTGCGGCAATAAGACATCGTCCAGATCTTTCTGCGCCCATTGAACGACCTTTGCCTCCAGGTCGCGGGCGGTGATCTCATGTCCGCTCTCCAGCAGGCCATAGGGATAACTGAACGGTGTCACCACATGCAGCAGAATGATCTCCGCATGAAATCGCCGGGCCAGCCAGGCAGCCTGACATCCAAGCTGCCGGAAATGAGCTGAGTTGTCCGTGAATACCACCGGAAGGAGAATCTTATTAATGGTCAGCATTACGCTCGGCCTTTCGTGTCACGAATATCGCGCTGGCGCGGGGGCTTAGGCACCAGGATCTTGAATGATCCACAGCCGGTTCCTCTCCAGCGGTGAACAAGTCCCGCGGCGCGGAACCTGACGTATCGACCGCCAGGTGCCAGTGGAATCCCCGCGGCGGTTGCGGCAGGACACAATCGATTCCGTTGACATCTGCATTGAACATCATCAGAAGCTTGCTGCCATTGTTCTCCTGGATAGCGCAGGCGAATGTTTTTTCTTTTGGATCAGACCAATTCGGCTGTCCCCCGGCCGGGCTCAGCCATTGGATTTCATTATCTGTATAAAAACTTTCTTCGCTCAGTGCGGGATGGGAACGGCGAAAAGCGATCATTCCGCGAATAAATTGGTGGGTCTCCCGGTGCCGTTCGAGCCAAGTCCAGTCAAACCAGCTTGTGGCGTTGTCCTGACACCAGGCATTATTGTTCCCGCTCTGAGTTCGGCGGAATTCATCACCGCCGAGCAACATGGGCACGCCGCGCGAGACCAGAAGGGTCAAAAGAAAATTCTTGATCTGGCGTTTCCGTAAAGTCTCAATTCCTGCATTCGTCGTCTCGCCTTCAATCCCATAGTTGTCGCTGAAGTTATCGGTGCCTCCATCATGATTGTCTTCTCCGTTGGCCTGATTGTGCTTGTAGCGATAGCTCACCAGGTCGTTCAGAGTAAAACCGTCGTGGCATGTGATGAAGTTGATGCTGCTTTCCGGGCCTCGGCCGGAATGGGCATAGATATCGGCACTTCCACAGAGGCGGCTCGCGAACGCGCCGAGCATCCCGTCATCGCCCCGCCAGAAACGCCGGACATCATCCCGATAGCGACCGTTCCACTCCGCCCATCGCTTCTTTGAAAAGCTGCCTACCTGGTAAGCGCCCGCGGCGTCCCACGCTTCAGCAATGAGTTTCACGTCTCTCAGGATCGGATCCTCCGCGATCCGTTCCAGGAGAGGGGCGTCGGCCAACAACTGGCCACTTTCATCGCGTCCCAGAACTGAGGCCAGATCGAAACGGAAACCGTCTACATGCATTTCGACCACCCAGTAACGGAGCGCGGCCAATATGTGGTCCCGGATTACGGGGTGATTGGCGTTGATAGTGTTACCCGTTCCCGTAAAGTCCCTGTAGTACCGCTTGTCGCCTGCGAGAGTGTAAAAGATCGCGTTATCCATGCCCCGAAAACACAGAGTCGGCCCTAGTTCGTTTCCTTCGCCGGTGTGATTAAAAACGACATCCAGAATCACTTCTATACCCGCGCCGTGGAACGCCTGAACCATCTCTTTGAATTCGAGCTTCTGCTGCCCCATACCTCCCGAACTGCTGTAGGAGGCTTTGGGCGCAAAGAAAACTACGGGATTGTATCCCCAGTAATCCCCGAGTGGCGCGCCAGTATGCGAATGCGCGACCGTCCCCGGGTTTTCGTTGAACTCCAATACAGGCATGAGTTCCACGGAAGTTATCCCCAGATCTTTGAGGTAGGGAAGTTTTTCGACGAGTCCCCGGTAGGTGCCGGGATTTTGTACGCCTGAGCTCGAATCGAAAGTGAAACCACGAATGTGGGCTTCGTAGATTACCATTTGCGACCAGGGATGTCGGGGCGGTTGGTCTCCATCCCACTTAAAATGCTCGTGCGTGAACACGCATTTCGGCATGGCGGCGACATCGTCAACTTTCGAACACACCAGGTCCTGCCCTGGCGCCGACGCGTCGTACCCGAGAGCCTTTGCAAAATCCCAACGTGCCAGCGGCGAGACCGCCGTGGCGAACGGGTCGAGCAGGAGCCTGGCGAAATTGAACCGTTGCCCTTCACTGGGCAAGTAAGGACCGTCCACGCGATATGCATAAAGTTGACCGGGCCGAATCCCGTCAACCCAGACATGCCACACATCGCCGGTCCGGTTGCGCGCCGGATCGAGGTCTATCTGCCTCGAAGGAGTGCGGTCGTCCGGGCCATCAAACAATTCAAGCCGAGCGCGAGTCGCGTGACGGCTGAAAAACGCAAAATTTCCGCCGCTATCCTGCTGAGAGGTGCCCAATGGCAAGGCGGACCCGACGCGAACACCTTTGCAGTCGGATACGGCGTTCAGGTAAGCGTGCAGCGGACGTTCCGGCGTTTTTGTCATCGGCGCTGCCATAGAATCTGAGCGGCTTCCAGTGGAACCGCAGCACCGCTGAAATGCGGTATCACTCGCACCGTGTAGTCGGTAGATGGGCGTTCTGCTGCCACTTGTGTAGAGTAAACATGGCCAGCCGTTTCCAGTTGACGCCCGCGCACCATCTCCTGCCGAACCGCAGCGCCCCCGTTAATCCCGTCGGCGTACAACTCGACTCGCACGAAACCCGGATCCAAATCGCCGGTAAAAAACTGTGCCTCAAACTTATGATGTTCGCCATCGGTTTTGACCGCGATTTCACCGAGCCGCAACATGCCCCATCGCTCTTTCAGCGCCTGCTGCCAATCGACAACTTGTCTGCCAGCGGCGCCTTTATCGCCTGCGCGTGCGCGGTAAGCGGACGCAGCCGGAATGTAGTGTTTCTCCGCGTAATCGCACACCGCGCGGTTCGCGGAAAAGCGCGGTGTCAGCTGCGCCATGCTTTCGCGCATGCGCGCCACCCAAGCCGCAGGAACGCCGTTTCCTTCACGTTTATAAAATTCCGGTATCACTTCTTTTTCGAGCAGACTGTACAGAGCGTCTGCTTCCGCGGCGTCCCAGGCCGGGTCGTCGCCATGTTCCTTACCGTCCCCTAAAGCCCAGCCAACTTGTGGAGTATAGGCTTCCGCCCACCAGCCATCCAACTCCGACAGGTTGATGCCTCCGTTGACGAGCACCTTCATGCCACTGGTCCCGCACGCTTCCCAGGGACGGCGCGGGGTGTTGATCCAGACATCCACTCCCTGCACCAGGTGCTCGGTGAGCAGCATGTCGTAATCACTGAGAAAAATAGTGTGGGGGCGCGCTTCTGGCTGCCGGATGAACTGAACCCACTTCTGAATCAAGGCTTGTCCCGCCTGATCCTCGGGGTGGGCCTTTCCCGCGATAATCAGTTGCACTGGATGCTGCGAATTAGTCAGTATCCGAAGCAGCCGCTCAGGGTCATGGATAAGCAGATCCGGCCTCTTGTAAGTTGCGAAGCGGCGCGCAAAGCCCAACGTAAGAATATTCGGATCGAAAAGATGTTTGGCGCCTTCGACCGCTTCGGGTATCGCTCCTGAGGCGGCCAACTGTCCTGACAATCGTTGACGAGCGTATTCCACAAGCGACTTACTGGCGTCGGTGCGAAATTGCCATAGCTTTGTGTCTGAGATCCGGCGAACGTCCTGCTCTAAGTCTTCCGCTGTTCCAAGCCAGCGATCTTTTCCACAAGCATCGGTCCATAACTGATCGGATTGCGCCGAGTCCCACGTTGGCATGTGAACGCCATTGGTCACATATCCGACAGGGACTTCGTCCTCCGGCCAGTTAGGGAACAGGGGTTGAAAGATGTGCCGGCTTACCTTTCCATGCAATCGGCTCACGCCGCTCACCGCGCCGCAACCGCGAATTGCCAGATATGCCATGTTGAAGGATTCCGAAGAGTCTTCCGGATTCTGGCGGCCGAGCGCCAGCAAATCCTTGAGAGGAATGCCGAGTTTCTTATGTGCATACCCACCGAGGTACTGTTCGATGAGGGGTGGGGCGAAGCGATCAAAACCGGCTGCCACTGCCGTGTGAGTAGTAAAGAGATTACCTGGCCGCGTTGCCGCCAGTGCCGCTTTGAACGATTTCCCCGTCTTTTCCATGAAGTCGCTGGCCCGCTCTAACACGGCGAAAGCCGCGTGCCCTTCATTCAGGTGACAAACCTCCGGCTCGATTCCAAGCGCCCGAAGCAACCGCCATCCGCCGATCCCCAGCAGCATTTCCTGCTTGAGGCGCAATTCAGGGCCCCCACCATAGAGTTCGCTTGTGATCCCTCGATGTGCCGGAAAATTGGCGGCATCATTGCTGTCGAGGAGGTAAAGCCTCACTCTGCCGACCTGCACTTCCCAGGTGCGCAGCCAGACCGAATATCCCGGCAGCGCGATTTCCAGCCGCAACCATTCTCCGTTCGGATGGCGTAACGGGCTGATCGGCAGCTGGCCGGGATCGTTGTACGGGAAGAGCGCAAGTTGCGCACCGTTGCTATCAATCTCCTGCCGAAAATACCCTTGCTGGTAGAGGAGGCCCACGCCCACCACCGGGACACCCAGATCGCTGGCCGCTTTCAGTTGATCGCCCGCCACATTTCCAAGCCCGCCGGAATAGATGGGCAGTGCTTCGCTCAACATAAACTCCATGCTGAAATACGCGGCGCAGGTGAGGTCTGTTTTCGAATGGTTCTTCTGAAACCATGCAGGCGCTTCCGCCGCTTGCCTTCTGGTTTCGATCAAACGATCGACGTTCTTGCGAAACACGGGGTCGGACAAGACCCGTTCGATCTTGTCACGCGACGCCGTCTGCAGGACCACCCAGGGGTTATTTGTGATCTCCCACAGTCTCGGATCGAGCTGCCGCCAAATATCGTCGGTAGCGTGGTTCCACGACCAACGCAAATTTAAAGCCAAATCCGCCAGAGAATCGAACCCGTCGATTCCGGCGGCCTGGTGATTGTAGGGGGAGGCGACTGTCTTGGTTTGCTTACTCATGATAGTCCGCCGGCTATCGGAACCTATACGGTCGCCAAGTCAGTTGATACTGGATTACCATACGAAAAAACAAGCGCCGCCGCCTGGCTGGCGAATTCGCCCGGCCATGACCGAACCCTCACTTCTCGGCGAGGTGCTGCTGTGGTGTCCCACTCCGGCCAACACCGGCTCAGGGCCGGCGATCTCTTCGACTTCCACTGCACCATGCCTGTTCATGACATTTCGGGCGGCATCCACCTTCTCGTCGGGGCCAGTGGCGAAAGCCAGTGCTCCCCCACGTCGCAGCCCCTGAACATAAGCCTGAGCTTCGGGTATGGTTGCCCCGATCCTCGTAAGTTCGCGGTTCAAGTCTACTTCGAAATCGATCCGCGGAAAGCTCATGACGCCGGTGGCATCAAAGCTCGCCGGTTCCCTCATTGTGCGAACTTCCTGGCGGGGAAAACCCAAGGCTTCGATTTCAAGAACTGCTGCGTCTACAAGCTGAGCATTCTCAAATAATCCAACTACGGTCTTCGGCATGAAACCTCCATCGGAACTCAAGCTCAGTATGCGGCGAGAAATATCAAAATGCCGTCAAAATAAGCCCCAGTGCCAGGGAGGACTGTCGCCTCGTCTTCAACGCTTTGCTTTTTGACGGTATTTTGACGCCTGTTGCGCTAGCTTTCAGGCTGGGATTGACGCTTGGAACATTTACGACGACGCGTGAGCAGAGCAGGATGAAGAGGACTTTAAGTGCAAACAGAGCCTGACACGACGACCTGCAACGAAGCCGACACGCGCGATCACCGCTGGGGGGTAATTCTGGCTGGAGGAGACGGAAAGCGATTGCTCCCGCTGACGCGAAGAATCACCGGCGACGATCGGCCCAAGCAGTTTTGCTCCGTAATGGGGGACCAAACACTCCTACAGCAGACCCAAAGCCGAATCTCAAAGTTGGTACCGCCGGAGCGGACCTTGCTGGTACTGACGAGGACACATGAGGCTTTTTACGAAGATCAGGTCCTCGGAATTGCGCCTTCAAGAAGGCTGGTCCAGCCTTGCAATCGAGGTACGGCACCCGCCATCATTTACAGTCTGCTGCACCTGCGTGAGATGGACTCTGACGGCATCGTTGCCTTTTTCCCCTCCGATCATCATTTCTCCGATGATGGCGCCTTCTCGCGCCACATGGAGTCGGCCTATGCCGCTGCCGCTTGCCTCCCCGAGCAGGTAATCCTGTTGGGTATTCCACCTGACTCTCCGGAGGTGGAATATGGGTGGATCGAGCCTGGTATCTCTACGGATGGCGATGTGCCGAGTTCCGTTTTTCCCGTGAGCCGCTTTTGGGAGAAACCGCGTCCGAACTTTGCGGCGACTTTGATGGCGCAGGGTTGTCTCTGGAACAGCTTCGTCATGGTTGGGCGTGTCAGCGCTTTCCTGAATTCCATCCGGCAGACCCTTCCGTCCTTGCTTGGCGCATTTGAATCCATCCGTTCATCGTCTTCTACCGCATCCGAGGAAAAGGAATTGCGCGAGCTTTACTCCAGCATTCCCGCGACCAGCTTTTCTCAGGACGTCATGTCGATGCGACCCACGAACCTCGCCGTACTGTGCGCCACCGGTCTCGGCTGGAGCGACCTCGGAGAACCAAGCCGTGTCCTCTCGGTACTCGAGAGCAAAGGTGCCAAGACAGACTGGGGATTCATTGCAGGCTCTCAACTCGGCCGGGCGGCTGGGTAGCAAGGTGCTTGGGTACGGACTGGCGCTAACGGAAGCATGACTCATACTCAACTGGAAAATCTTGGCCTGACGCTGCAAGCGCTCGTCCGACGCGCGGAAATGTGCCCGGCGCAGGTACGCATGATGAGTGCGGCGCTCGACCGAATCGCTGCCGGAACCTATGGTCGTTGTGCCAGGTGCTATGGCGAGATTGGTATGGTCAGGTTGACAGCACTGCCGCACGCCGTTTTTTGCATTCCGTGCCAGGAAATCACGTTCCGCCCCCGCGACTCAGGCAACGTGCAGCTTAGGGTGCGAACTCGTTATCCACAGATCTGAAGCCAGCCCATTGGACTGCCTGCGCCGGCGACCAACCGTAACAAGAGCATGGATTGGCAGCCGAACGCTTTGTCTGAATTCAACTGATCCGATCTATCGCGTCGCGAGCTTCCTGAAACGCGGATTCTCTTGCAAGCTCCATACTTGGGAATTCCTTAGCCCCATGATTAATGGTTATGGTTCGTTCCGGGTGCTTGATCAGGGTGAAGTCGCACTTCCAATAGCCGTGTGCTTGTTGATGCATCTCCATTTCGATCTCTATCCCTTTGTGGGTAGCCTGAATCACTGTACGCTCCTTCCGCGAATGGAACGACCGACTTATTCGGAACGGTCCAGTGTCATATGCTGTGCAGCTTCACTTTTCTGGTAAATGATCTTGCCAAGCGAGTTCCAGCAGCCTGTCAATTTCTGCTGTGACTTCGAACGATACATCGGCTACCGCAATTTCCTGTACGGGCCATTTCGGTAATCCGGATTGCGCGGGCGGAGTGGTTTCTATCCTCACGCTGAACTTCCCCGTGGTCGTCTCCCGTACGTTCACCTGCACCGACCAATCGGAAATGTCATGGCGCCGTATGAAGTTCTGAACCGCGACCCGGGCGTCGTTCTGCTGTTCTTCGGAGAGTCGTTCAAATTTGGGAGCGATTGCCATTTGTGTCGATCCTGCTTCTACTCAAGCTCAGATGCAATGCATTCCGGGGATGGCTATGCCGCTGCCTTAACAGCGTCCCACTTCCATGCTTTTTCCATGGCCGCTTCATATTCGCCACGCCGTGCAGCCCGGTTACACCTGGCTCGGTGAAAAAGAGCCTGCTGTGCCGTCGGCACGTTTGCCTCCTGACCTTTCCAGATCTCCAGAGCCGGCTGTTGAATGGCGCGGGCAAACGAAAATGCGACCGCCCAGGGCAGATGCGACTTGAATCTGACATTCATAGCGTTCAATCGTGCCGAAGCCAAGTCACACGATTGTCCCCCCGACAGGAAAGCCACACCAGGAATCGCAGCAGGGACAGCTCGCAAAAGACATCGCACCGTGGCGTCGGCGATGTCGTCAGTGCCTTCCTGCCTGGGGCAAATCAACCCCGGGAGCACCATATTGGGTTTCAGGATCATACCCTCCAGCTGCACTCGTTGTGTGTAAAGGTGCGCGAAGACTGTTCGCAGAACCTCTTCCGTTAACTCACGGCATCGCTCAAGAGTATGATCGCCCTCCATAAGCACTTCTGGCTCTACGACCGGTACGAGCCCAACTTCCTGGCACAACGCGGCATAGCGGGCCAACGCCTGCGCATTGGCCTCGATGCAACCCCGACTGGGAATTCCGGGGCCGATCGCGATCACAGCGCGCCATTTCGCAAACCGGGCGCCCATTTGAAAATACTCATCCAGGCGGCCGCGCAATCCGTCCAGACCTTCGGTAATTTTCTCTCCTGGATGTCCAGCGAGATCCTTTGCGCCCGTGTCGACCTTAATGCCTGGAACGATTCCGGCGTCGATGATAACTTTGATAAAGGGAGTGCCGTTTTTCTTCCGCTGGCGGATGGTCTCATCGTAGAGGATTGCGCCACTAATGCATTCCCCAAGACGGGGCGTGGTAATGATTAACTCCCGGTAGTCCCGCCGGGTCTCCTCGGTCTGAGGAATTCCCTGCTTCGCAAATCGCTTGTTACAGGTTGAATTACTTTCGTCCATTGCCAGCAGGCCCTTGTCGTCAGCGACCAGTAACTTCGCGGTATTTATCAGTTCCTGAGTATTCATTTGCGGTCTCATTCCAGTCCGAGTGACGCTAGTTGCGCGTGTGTAGATTTGCAGTCCGTGTGAAGGATGCTTCGTATCCCGAGGCCTTCCGCGATTTGAACGAACATTGGGGTGTTTTCTATATACAAGACCTGGTGCGCTGGTGCCTGAGTAATATCAAGTGCCAGCCGGAAGATGTTCGCGTCGGGTTTGCGGAGATGGACGAAGCAAGACGAAATGAAGGAATCCACAAACCCGTCCAGTTTGAAAGTTCGAATCCTATACGCATTCAGTTCGAGCGATTCGTTGCTGACAACGGCGATCTTCAAATTGTGCCGGGTTTTCAATCGAGCCACCAACCCGATCATGTCCTCGTGCGGTTCCGATTGCTCGCACATGAAGCGTCGAAATTGGGCTCGTGTGAACGGTCGTTTTTCGTAAAAAATGACGAGGCTTAAATAGTCTTCGAAAGTAAGCTTTCCCTCTTCGTGGATTTCAAACACCAGGCGATGCCGCTCTTCCATTTCGGCCCAATTCAGCTTGAACTTCGCCACGGCTCGTCTCCGGGCATGGTGATCCCACCCGTTGGTGAGCAGGACACCGCCGATGTCCACAAACACGCACGTGATCGCAGCCGTTTTCCTGGTCATGTATTTGTTAGCACGTCCTGTCGCGGGCTAGCTTTCGCGTACCAACCCAATTGTGTTGTGAGAAATGTCAAGAAGTCGTCAAAAGCGCGAACCGCGAGCACCGCCGACTATTTTTGACGCGGTTTTGACGTTTTTCCCGCTAGCCTTGGAGCGCAGTCTTCCTGCGAGCTTCGGGGCGATGCGACCGGCCTCTTCCGACTGAGCGGTACAGGCGTAGGTGTTGTCAGAGGGAAAACATGATCAAAGATTCCATAGGAACATCGGCGGCCGTTATGGAAAACGGCACTGTTTCGCACCAGATTCCGGTTCGGGCAGGAGAGCACGCAACGACTGATCAAGCCGATGTGCCGCTTTCGGCTGAACTACTAGGAAAGATAAATGCATACTGGCGAGCCGCGAACTATCTTTCAGTCGGCCAGATTTATCTTTACGACAATCCGCTGCTCAAAGAGCCCCTGAAGCTGTCTCATGTGAAGCCTCTGGTAGTTGGTCACTGGGGCACCACGCCAGGCCAGAATTTCATCTACGTACATTTGAACCGGGTCATCAAAAAGTATGACCTGGACATGTTCTATATTGCGGGACCCGGTCACGGCGGCCCGGCGATAGTGGGTAACGTTTATCTCGAAGGAAGCTGGAGCGAGATTTATCCGAACGTTACGCAGGACGAAGCAGGGCTGAAAAAACTATTCAAACAGTTCTCTTTCCCCGGCGGAATATCCAGCCACGTTGCCCCGACGACACCCGGGTCGATTCACGAAGGCGGTGAACTGGGATACTCGCTCAGCCACGCTTTTGGAGCTGCGTTCGATAATCCCGATCTGGTAGTCGCTTGCGTCGTCGGCGACGGTGAATCGGAAACCGGGCCGCTTGCGACCGCATGGCAGTCCAACAAGTTACTCGACCCGATTACCGACGGCGCCGTCCTGCCGATTCTTCATCTCAATGGATACAAGATCAGCAACCCGACCATACTCGCGCGCATTGAGCATGAAGAGTTGGAGCAATTTCTTCGGGGTTGCGGCTGGGCTCCCCACTTTGTCGAAGGCGATGATCCTGACACCATGCACCAGCTCATGGCCGCCACCATGGAGAACGTCATCGGGGACATCCGGCAAATTCAAAACCACGCGCGAAGCAGTAAGGAAACTACTCGGCCCCGCTGGCCCATGATCGTTCTCAGGTCCCCCAAGGGCTGGACGGGACCGAAGGTCGTCGATGGCCTTCAGATTGAGGGCACTTTTCGGGCGCATCAGGTTCCGCTGCTGGTGGACGCCGATCATCCCGATCACGTCAGGCAACTGGAAAGCTGGATGAAGAGCTATAAGGCGGAGGAACTCTTCGATGAGCACGGCCAGCTCATCCCGGAATTGGCGGAACTCGCCCCGAAGGGCGACCGGAGGATGGGCATGAACCCCCATGCCAATGGCGGCCTTCTCTTGCGCGATCTGCGCATGCCCGACTTTCGTCTCCACGCAGTCAATGTGCCAGCACCGGGTGCCGTTGACGGTCAGGACACGCTCGTGCTGGGTCAGTTTCTGCGAGATGTCGCCAAGCTAAACCTGGACGAGCGTAACTTTCGTATCTTCGGCCCCGATGAAACCCTTTCGAACCTGTTGGGCGCGGTCTTCGAAGTTACCAACCGTCAATGGGATGCGAGGGAAAAGGCAAACGATGAATTCCTCGCCCCTGCCGGACGCGTGGTGGATTCGATGCTCAGCGAGCACCAGTGCGAGGGTTGGCTCGAAGGTTATTTGCTGACTGGACGGCACGGACTATTCAATAGCTATGAGGCCTTCATTCGCATCGTCGACTCTATGTTCAGCCAACACGCGAAGTGGCTGAAAGTCTGTCTGGAGCTGCCATGGCGGCGAAAGATTTCATCTCTCAATTACCTGCTTGCCTCCCATGTGTGGCAACAGGATCACAACGGTTTCACACATCAGGATCCTGGTTTCCTCGATCACGTCATTAACAAGAAGGCCGACATTGTGCGCGTCTATCTGCCGCCCGACGCCAATTGCCTGCTTTCCGTTTTTGATCACTGCCTGCGCAGCCGGAATTACGTCAATGTAGTGGTAGCCGGCAAACACGCGCTCCCGCAGTGGCTGACAATGGATGCCGCGGTTGTGCATTGCACCGAAGGAATTGGTATCTGGCAATGGGCCAGCAACGATCAGGAAGCCGTCGAACCGGACGTGGTGATGGCGTGCTGCGGCGATACCCCAACGCTGGAGATACTGGCCGCCGTTTCCATCCTTCGCGAATTCCTGCCCGAATTGAAAATTCGGGTGATCAACGTCGTCGATCTGATGAAGCTGCAGTCGGCCAGCGAGCACCCGCATGGACTCAGCGAGACTGATTACGATTCGCTGTTTACGAAGGACAAGCACATTGTCTTTGGCTTTCACGGTTACCCCTGGCTGGTCCATCGCCTTACATACCGCCGCGCAAACCGCAATCTGCACGTTCGCGGGTATAAGGAAGAGGGAACAATCACGACCGCCTTTGATATGCGAGTTCAAAACGACCTGGACCGCTTTCATCTGGTGCAGGACGTAGTCGATCGCTTGCCTCACCTGGCTTCGAAAGGCGCTTATCTAAAGCAGATGATGCAGGACAAACTGATCGAACACAAACACTACATAGACGAGCATGGCGAAGATCTGCCGGAGATTCGGAACTGGAGATGGCCGGTGTCGAAGATCACCGGAGATCGAAAGCGATGAGCGAGAGCAATTACGGGCACCCGGGAAATGAAGGAGGGGAATCGAAACCCAGTCATACTCCTCCCGTCTGGAAACGTCTTCACCGTAGCTGGCTTTTCTGGTTAGGCATGGTTCTGGTTACGGTGGCTATCACGGTTTATGTGATGAGCGACAATCTCGCGTTGCTGCCAAGGGGCCCGACGCATCAGCCGCAGCCCGGCCAGCTCGGGCAATAAGAAGCTACCAAGCAAAAGCCATATGGACAATCAAGGTGCAGTAGTCTCGGTCCGCGGCGGAGTGGTTGACGTTCAATTCGAAGGTAGTCTGCCGCCGGTGTACCGAGTACTGCGTACCGGAGCAAAAAGAGAGATCGTTATCGAAGTGCTGGAGCAACTGAATGCTCGGCGGGTACGGGGTATTGCGCTGACACCCACGCAGGGGCTGGCGCGCGGGATGAGCGTCGACGACACGGGCCATGCCTTGCAGGTACCGGTCGGCAAGGGAATCATTTCCCGCATGTTCAACGTGTTCGGACACGCCATCGACCGCCAACCCGAACCGACGGGCGTCGAGTGGCGGGATCTTCATCAGGATCCACCTCCCCTCGAAGAACGCTCCACCAAATCCGAGATCTTCGAAACGGGCATCAAGGCGATCGATGTGCTGGTGCCACTGGAGCGGGGTGGCAAAGGTGGATTGTTTGGCGGCGCAGGTGTAGGCAAGACCGTGCTCCTGACCGAGATGATCCACAACATGATCGGGCATCAGAAGGGTGTGAGCATCTTTTGCGGCATTGGCGAGCGGTGCCGCGAAGGCGAAGAGCTTTATAGCGGAATGAAAGAAGCGGGCGTTCTCAAGGACATGGTAATGCTCTATGGCCAGATGAACGAACCCCCCGGCAATCGTTTCCGCGTGGGGGCGGCCGCGTTGACGATGGCCGAATACTTCCGGGACGACGAACACAAAGAAGTTCTTCTGCTGATCGATAACATTTTCCGTTTTATTCAGGCGGGCATGGAAGTGTCGGGGCTAATGGGACAGATGCCGTCGCGGCTCGGGTATCAGCCCACAATGGCAACCGAGCTTTCGGGGCTGGAAGAGCGGATCGCCAATACCCACGCCGGGGCGATCACCTCCATCCAAGCCGTGTATGTGCCTGCAGACGACCTGACGGACCCGGCGGCGGTGCACGTATTCTCGCATCTTTCCGCTTCCATTGTGCTTTCGCGCAAGCGCGCCAGCGAAGGCCTTTACCCGGCGATCGATCTGCTCCAATCCAGTTCGAAGATGGCGACACCTGGTATTGTCGGCGAAAAGCATTACGAACTGGCGCAGGAAATCCGCAAGACGCTCGCGCAGTACGAGGATCTCAAAGACATTGTGGCGATGTTGGGTATGGAGCAGCTTTCGCCCGAAGACCGCAAGATAGTCGGGCGCGCGCGACGGCTCGAACGCTTCCTCACACAGCCATTTTTCACCACCGAAAAATTCAGCGGAATCAAAGGACAGTCGGTAAGCCTGAAAGACTCCCTCGACGGCTGTGAACGCATTCTGAGGGATGAGTTCAAGGATTATCCGGAGAGCGCGCTCTACATGATTGGCGCCATCGGCGAAGCGAAAAAGCCGGCCGCTCCCGTGAATGCTGAAGATAAGGCCAAGCCGGCGGAAGCTCCGAAAGTGAACGGCAAGCCGGAACCAGTGGCCGCCCATGCATCTTAAGATCCTCCTCCCCACAGAAATTTTCGCGGATGAGACCGGCGTGTCGGACATTGTCGCCGAAACGGGCGAAGGATCGTTCGGTTTGCTCGAACACAGACTCGATTGTGTGGCGGCCCTTGCGCCCGGCATCCTCACCTACACGACCGGCCACGGCACGGTTTATCTGGCGGTAGACGAGGGTGTATTGGTGAAAACCGGAACGGAAGTGTTGGTTTCCGTTCGCCACGCGATTGGCGGGACTGACCTCGGTCAGCTGCACGACGAAATCAAGAAGAAGTTTCTTACGCTGGATCGGGAAGAGCGCATGGTGCGCGACATGGTCGCGAAGCTGGAAAGCGGTTTCGTCGGACGCATCGCGGAGTTTCAACATGGGCGATGAACGGGAATCACTCTTCGCGCGGAAGGTTGCCTCAGAGGAAAACCGCAAGCTCCGCGTTCAGCGGGAAGGTAATCAAGGCGCGTGGTTCGGCCTCGGCATGTCCGGATTGATCGGCTGGTCGGTGGCGGTGCCGACGGTGGGTGGAATCATGCTCGGAGTCTGGCTCGACCGGCGACATCCAGGAGGCTTCTCGTGGACGCTCGCGCTGTTGTTTGCGGGACTGTTCGTCGGTTGCGCAAACGCCTGGTATTGGGTAGATCAACAGGATAAGGCCATGCACGATGAGTGAAGTCACACGAGTTCTGGCGGCAGTCCTGGCAGGCATTCTGCTGGGAGTGTTTTTCTTCGGCGGGCTTTGGTGGACCGTCCGGAAGACGCTGTCTTCGTCTCTGCCGGCTTTGTGGTTTTCAGGCAGCTTTCTGGCGAGAACCGCCGGCACTCTGATTGGATTCTATTTTGCCGCGCAAGGTGACTGGCGGCGCATGGCGGGTTGCGTCGCGGGATTTCTCGGAGCTCGCATGTTAGTAATGCGGTTCACTCGGCTGAAGGAAGGCACATCCTGAACCTCACCTCCGACCAGCAGATTCTCTGGCAGCATGGCTTCGTGAAACTCAACGGCACCATCGCGACGACCTGGGCCATGATGATCGCCATGGGCGTGGGTTCGAAGCTGGTAACGCGCCGGCTTGCGACCGAGGGCGCTATCTCGCGCTGGCAGGGCCTGCTTGAGATTGTGGTCACGTCCATCCAGAAGCAGATCCAGGACGTCGGTCTGGACCACCCGGAAAAATATATTTCGTTTCTCGGCACACTGTTCCTGTTCGTCGCTACCGCGGCTTTGTGCACGCTGATTCCCGGTTTCACGCCGCCGACGGGTTCGCTTTCCACAACCGCGGCACTGGCGCTCTGCGTGTTCGTTGCAGTGCCGCTTTTTGGCATCGAAGAACAGGGGCTGGCCGGCTACCTGAAAACCTATACGAAGCCAACAATCATCATGTTGCCGTTTAACATCATCAGCGAAATCTCGCGCACTCTGGCGCTGGCTGTTCGTCTCTTCGGCAACATGATGAGCGGCGTGATGATCGTAGGCATCCTTCTTACTATTACCCCGTTTTTGTTCCCGATCATGATGACAATGCTGGGGCTTCTGACGGGTATGGTTCAGGCCTATATCTTTAGCATTCTGGCGGCGGTTTACATCGCGGCGGCAACGCAGGTGCGCAAGCCAAAAGCGGCTGCGCTGAAAACCTAAAGGACAACTCATGGACAGTAAGACTCTCATCGCAATCGTTTCAATCGCAACTTCCGGAATCACGATAGGTATAGGAGCGATGTGCCCGGCGCTGGGTGAAGGTCGCGCCGTTGCCACGGCTCTCACTTCACTGGCACAACAACCGGACGCATCGGCTACGATCACGCGGACCCTGTTCGTGGGACTGGCCATGATCGAATCGCTGGCAATTTACTGTTTCGTGGTTTCGATGATTCTGATCTTTGCCAATCCGTTCTGGACCAACGCTATCGCACAGGCCGGGGGAAAGTGAGCGATGCTCATCGATTGGTTTACGGTGGGTGCGCAGGCGCTCAACTTCCTGGTTCTGGTCTGGGTGTTGAAACATTTTCTCTATAAGCCGATCCTCGACGCCATCGCCGCCAGAGAGAAAGGAATTGCAGCCAAACTGGCGGACGCCGACGGGAAGACGAAAGAAGCGCAAAAACAGCGTGACGATTTCGAAGCAAAGAATAAGGCTTTCGACGAACAACGCGGCGCGCTGCTGAGCAAGGCAACAGATGAGGCGAAGACGGAGCACGATCGCCTGTTCGGTGAGGCCCGCAAAGAAGCAGATGGTTTCCGCGCGACACAGGCGACCGCCTTGAAAAGCGATCAGACGAGGTTGGGCAAAGAGATTATGCAAACCGCGAGCAAAGAAGTGTTTGCGATTGCGCGAAAGACGCTTGCGGACCTGGCCACCGACAGTCTCGAAGAGCGTGTAGGAGCAGTGTTCACGCGCCGTCTAAGCCAAATGGACGGTAAAGCGAAAGAAACTCTGGGCGCGGCGCTTCGGAGTTCGAAAGACCCAGCTGTCGTGCAGAGCGCTTTTGAGATGCCTGCTGATCAGCGCGCCACCATTCAGAATGCGCTCAATGAGACATTCTCCGCGGAAATTCGCGTCCGGTTCGAAGCGGTGCCGGATCGGATCTGCGGAATCGAACTGACGGCCGACGGTCAGAAGGTTGGCTGGAGTATCGCGGAGTACTTGACGTCGCTCGATCGGAAGGTGGACGCGTTGCTGAAGGAGCCCAGCCCCGCTGAAGCCGCCGCGGCGGTGAAATGAGTATTCTTCAGGATGCCGTGGACCGCACCTTCGGCGCTGTCGGTCAGGCTCTGAAAGACTTTGAGCCCCGTTTGACTCCGCGCGAAGTGGGCATCGTCACAAACGTTGCCGTCGGCATCGCAACGGTGTCTGGCCTGCCGGGCGTGGAATACGAAGAACTGGTGCGGTTCCCCGGCGGTACACAAGGCATTGCGTTCAATATAGATGAGGATGAAATCGGCGTCATCCTGCTGGGACCCTTCGAAGCCCTGCACACAGGAGACGAAGTGGAGCGGACCGGGCGGGTGATGGATGTCGTGGTCGGAGACGATCTGCTGGGACGCGTGATCGATCCAATGGGCAAACCCCTCGATGGCAAAGGTGCGGTGGCCTCCGATCAGCGTCGGCCCATCGAACGGCCAGCGCCGGAGATCATGGATCGCGCGCCCGTCGACGTCCCCCTGCAGACCGGGCTGAAGGCTGTCGATGCGCTGGTTCCGGTCGCGCGCGGGCAGCGCGAACTGATTGTGGGAGACCGGCAAACCGGCAAGACAGCTATCGCTATCGATACGATACTGAACCAGCGCGGGCAGAATGTGGTCTGCGTCTACTGCGCCATCGGGCAACGCGCATCCTCTGTCGCGAAGGTTGTCGCCAACCTCCGCGATAAGGGCGCGATGGAGTACACGGTCGTGGTGGTCGCCGAGGGCAATCTGGCGCCTGGCCTGGTGTACATCACTCCCTACGCAGCGACGAGCATAGCGGAATACTTCATGGAGAAAGGCCGCGATGTGCTGATCGTTTACGACGATCTCACGCATCACGCGCGCGCCTACCGCGAGCTTTCGCTGCTCCTCCGACGCCCGCCGGGCCGTGAAGCATTCCCGGGCGACATCTTCTATATTCACTCGCGGATGCTCGAAAGGTCGACGCATCTGAGTAAGGAGCGGGGCGGCGGTTCATTGACGGCGCTGCCGATCATCGAAACCACCGCGCAGGATATTTCGGCCTACATCCCAACGAATCTGATCTCGATCACCGACGGTCAGATTTATCTTTCGCCGACGTTATTCGAATTGGGAGTTCTGCCGGCGATCGATGTCGGAAAGTCGGTTTCGCGCGTTGGCGGAGCGGCCCAGAGGCCCGCCTATCGAGCTGTAGCCGGATCTCTGAAGCTCGCTTACTCACAATTCGAGGAACTGGAATCGTTCGCTAAGTTTGGTACGCGCCTCGATGACGCCACGCGCAAGACGATCGATCACGGGCAACGCATCCGGGTCTGTTTGAATCAGGCGGAGTCGAAGCCCTGGTCGATGGTGGAACAGATTTGTGTGCTGCTGGCTTTGACCGCCGGGCTCTTCGATCCTGTGCCGATCGAAAAAGTGAAAGAGGCCGAGGGCGCGCTGCAGAAGGCCGCGGCGCAGATCCCGGCGGAAATTGCGGGGCGATTCGTCACGGCCGATAAATTGAGCGATGCGGATCGGAAGGCGGTGCTGGAAATCGCTACGCGGACGCTGACGCCGTTCCTGCCCGCCAAAGCCGCGCCTGATGGGAGCAAAACCAATTGAGCGGCGACCTCCAGAGCTTGCAACACCGGATCGATGGCGCGGCCGATCTGGAAGGAGTGGTACGTGCTATGAAGGCGCTGGCAGCTTCCAGCATTGGCCAGTATGAAAAGGCCGTCGCGTCATTGAACGATTACTATCGCACGGTCGAACTCGGGTTGTCGGTGTGTCTCCGTGAGGCTGGTCCCGCTGAAAAAGTCAAGGCCGGGCAGCCGATCGGCGCTGTTGTCTTCGGTTCCGACCAGGGCCTCGTGGGCCGTTTTAACGAGGTGGTTGTGGACCTCGCCACTGAGACTCTCAGGAAGCATCCTGGACCTGTTCGGAGACTCTGGGCGGTTGGCGAGCGTGTCGGATCGCTTTTGACGGACGCGGTGGCCGCCGCCCCCGTCGATTTGTTTCCAGTTCCGGTTTCAATCGGCGGTATCACGCCACTGGTGGGCCGGATTCTGATCGCGATCGGGTCGGCCCGCGACAAGGGCGAGGTGATGAATGTTCATGTGTTCCATAACCGACCGAGGTCCGGAGCCATTTACGCGCCCGTCCACAGGCGCCTGCTGCCGCTCGACAGCGTATGGCAAACCAGAGTTGCGAAGATCGCCTGGCCAGGCAAGAGCAGGCCGGAGGTAATCGGCGGGTCCCGGGCGGCGCTGCAGGGGTTCATACGCGGATACCTGTTCATGCTGTTGTTTCAGGCCTGCGCGGAATCCCTGAACAGCGAGAATGCCAGCCGCCTGGCTGCTATGCAGCGCGCCGAAAAAAACATCAAAGACATTCTTGAAGACCTGAATCGAAAGTTTCATCGCGCGCGGCAGGCGTCGATCGATGAAGAGCTCTTCGATGTTGTTTCGGGGTTTGAAGCGCTTGCCAGGAAAACGCGATGAAAATCAATTCAAATGATTATCGGGTTAAACCCGACAAGAAGCTTAAACTCGCCGAGTGGCCAACGATCGGGAAGCCCGTATGTAAGTCGAGAAAAGAGTACCACAAGGTCCTCGAAGATCATGTTGAGCGACTGGACGCCCTTCAGCGCCTTCACTACGCATCGAACAAATATGCTCTCCTGATCATCTTTCAGGGGATGGATGCAGGCGGGAAGGACGGCGCGATCCGGCACGTCATGTCGGGAATCAATCCGCAAGGCTGCCAGGTCTTCAGTTTCAAACAGCCGAGCGCTAACGAATTAGAGCACGATTTTCTCTGGCGAACTACGTGCGTGCTTCCTGAACGCGGGCGCATCGGGATATTTAACCGGTCTTATTACGAGGAAGTGCTGGTGGTTCGGGTGCATCCGGAAATTCTTCGGAGCCAGGGCCTGCCCGAGGAACTTCGGGACAAAAAGAATCTCTGGGAAGAGCGGTATCGATCCATTGTGGATCTCGAAGAACACCTTCATCGGAACGGAACGCAAACAGTCAAAGTATTCCTGCACCTTTCGCTGGAAGAACAGAGAAAGCGATTTCTCGAACGCATTGATGAGCCGGAAAAGAACTGGAAATTCAGTGCCGCCGACATTCACGAGAGGAAATTCTGGAAGCGATACATGGAGGCTTACCAGGAGTGCCTGAGCGCGACCAGCACCGACCATGCGCCGTGGTACGCGGTTCCAGCCGACGATAAGGACGACGCCCGTTTGATCGTCTCGCAAATTGTCCTTGATGCACTTGGTGAACTCAAGATGGCTTATCCGAAAACCACGCCCAAACGCAAGCATGAGCTCGAAGCGATTGGCAAATTGCTGAAGAAGGAATAAGAGGCGAAGAAAATGATCGACAGTACCGTTGAAACACCGAACAAAATACCGACAATGGTGATTCCGCCCATCGACATTCGACCTGCGGTCAAGGGTGTCAGAAGCGCCGAGCCGCCTCCATGGCTGGGGAAGACGCTGAAGTGGCTTTTCCCAGTTGTCGCGCTCCTGTTTATCGCCCTGATCGCCATTCCCGGCTTCTTGCAAAAGTGGTTATGGATGCGGCAGCTCGACTATGCGGACGTTTTCTGGACACTCTTTTCGGTCAAAGTCGGATTGACCTGCACGGCGTTCGCGTTGGCGTTTCTGTTCCTGTGGTTGAATGTGCGGCAAGCCTCCAAAAGCGGCGTGAACTGGGCCGGCTCGAAAACGATGCAGGCAGAGGATCCGAATGACCCGAATGCTCAATTCAGGCTGAATGCCATCCTCATCGTTCGCCATATCCTGGCACGAAGCACGGTGCTGGTGGTCGGGATAGTCGCCGCCATATTCGCAACAGGTTTCTACACGCAGTGGGATACGTGGCTGCGTTTTCACTACGGGGGTGCGTACGGGCTTGCCGATCCCGTCTTCGGGGTGGATCTGGGCTTTTACGTGTTTCGCTTGCCATGGTATGAGTTGCTCCAGAGCAGTCTGGTGATTTTGACAATTTTGGCCATTCTGGCCGTCGCTGCCCAATATGCGTACTTTGGCCTTCTACGATTCACCGGTCGCCGAATGATCGAGACCGCAAATCACGCCGTCCAGCACCTGTCGATACTGCTTTTCGTTTTGGCGGCCGCTTTCGGATGGGGATATTATCTGGATCGGTTCGAGCTGCTCTATTCCACAACCGGCGTAGTATACGGAGTTGGCTATACGGCGGGTCACGTGACGCTGGTTGCTCTCTGGGCGATGATAGGCGTGTCGGCGACGGCATGCGTACTTCTACTGTTGAATGTTTTCCGGCCGCGCTGGAAGGCGATGGCTGTAGGAATAGCCGCTTACGCCGCTCTGTACATCATCGGCGTCATAATGATTCCCGCTCTCTTCCAAAAGTTCGTGGTGCAGCCCAACGAACTGAGCCTCGAAACACCTTATTTGAAAAACTACATCGAGTTCACGCGAAAAGCATACAAACTGGACGGTATCCAGGAAACGGCATATCCTGCGCTCGCAGATCTGACGCCCGCTGTTCTGGCGAGAAATCAGGACACGATCCAGAACATCCGGCTCTGGGATAAACGGCCTTTGCTGCAAACCTATCAACAGACTCAGGCGATACGGCTTTACTACAAGTTCAACAACGTGCATGTGGACCGCTACCACCTGGCGGACGGATATCACCAGGTGATGCTCTCGACGCGGGAGCTCTCGCCGGAACTTCCGGCTGAGGCGCAAACGTGGGTGAATCAAAATCTCGAGTTCACGCACGGCTTCGGTCTGGTGATGAACTTTGTATCAAGGAGCATTGGCGGAGGTTTTCCGGAGTATCTGATCCAGAACGTGCCGCCCCAATCCTCGTTCGGCCTGAATGTTACACAACCTGCGATTTACTACGGCGAGGGGATGCCGGGATCGCGAATCGTTTCGACCGGAGTAAAAGAATTCGACTACCCCCAGGGCAATCAGAACGTTTATACCAGCTATAGCGGCAAGGGCGGCATCCCGCTCGATAGCCCCGGTAAGCGACTCCTGTTTGCCTGGACGCAGGCAGACATCAATATATTGCTCACGTCGTCTCTGACGGCGGAAAGCCGGATTCAGATCTGGCGTAACGTGCAGGTGCGAGTTTCGCAGGTAGCTCCGTTCCTGAAACTGGACGCAGAGCCTTACCCGGTTCTGAGTGAAGGCAAACTGTATTGGGTCCAGGATGCATACACCACTTCAAAACGATTTCCCTATTCGAATCCCCGTAGCGACGACTTCGGTGGTGGATTGAATTACATTCGTAACTCCGTGAAGGTGGTCGTCGACATGTACGACGGCACGGTGTCGCTCTATGTTATGGACCCTCAAGACCCGGTACTCTCGGTTTATCGGCAAGCCTTTCCCGGTGTATTTAAAGACTTGAACCAACTTTCGCCCGATCTTAAAACGCATCTGCGTTATCCTCAGGACCTCTTTGCCATTCAGGCGACACAATACCAAACCTTCCATATGACGGATCCGCAGGTCTTCTACAACCGCGAAGATCTGTGGGTACCGCCGCAGGAGAAGTACGACGGGAAAATGAGCCCCATGGAGCCCTATTACATCCTGATGAAACTCCCTGGGAGCGATCAGCTGGAATACCTGCTCATGAGCCCATTCACGCCGCAAAACAGGGACAATATGATCTCCTGGCTGGCCGCAAGGTCTGACTTCCCGGATTACGGGAAGATGCTGTTCTACCAGTTGCCAAAGGATAAGCTGACGTACGGCCCGAATCAGGTTCAGGCTATGATCGATCAGAGTACGACGATTTCCGAACAGCTCACACTGTGGGATCAGAAGGGATCGGGCGTGATTCGCGGAAAACTCGTCGTCATTCCGATTGAGAATTCCTTCCTCTACGTGGTCCCGCTGTATCTCCGCGCCGAGGGTACCAATTTTCCGCAACTCAAGCGTGTCATTGTGGCGACCGGCGACAAGGTTGTGATGCAGCCGACACTTGACGAAGCGCTTTCGGCGCTCTTCGGTCCCCAACAAACGCCGCAGGCCGGTGCGCGGCAGGTGACGGGTCTGGCGCAACCGAATACACAGATCGATCAGGAACGGCTTCAACTCGCCGCTGCGCAGAAGGCCATCGAATCGCTCAAATTACTCCTGAATGCCAGCCCTGCCGGGAAGCCCTAATGAAGATAGACGCCAGAGCCGGTCAGTCAGCTATCGCGTCCGATCTTGTCGACGTTTCGAAGCTCCTCACGGCTTACTATGAGGACCGGCCGGATCCGGACATTCCGGCGCAGCGTGTCGTCTTCGGCACGTCGGGCCACCGGGGTTCATCCTTCGACCGGGCTTTCAACGAATGGCATATTCTGGCTATCACGCAGGCAATTTGCCTGTACCGCCAGCGGAAAACAATCGATGGCCCGCTCTTTCTCGGGATCGATACGCACGCGCTTTCCCGGCCAGCCCTGGCGAGCGCTCTTGAAGTTCTGGCGGCAAACAATGTCGACGTCATGCTCGCCGAAAAGGACGACTACACGCCGACCCCTGTCATCTCTCACGCAATCCTGGGATATAACCGAGGTCGCAAAACCGGTCTGTCGGATGGCATTGTAATTACGCCATCCCATAACCCTCCGGAGTGCGGTGGTTTCAAATACAACCCTCCTCACGGCGGGCCGGCGGAAGAGCAGATCACGTCATGGATAGAAGCCAGCTCCAACGGTTTCCTCGTGAATGCCCTTGATGGCGTCAGGCGTGTGGCTTTCGGGAAAGCCCTCTCGTCCGCCACGACGCATAGGTATGACTACCTGACGGCTTATGTCAACGATCTCGGCAACGTTGTCGATATGGAAGCGGTTCGCAACTCCGGGATAAGGTTAGGCGTCGATCCGCTGGGCGGGGCCGGCGTGCATTACTGGGAACCGATTGCCGAGCGCTATGGTCTGAATCTGAAAGTTGTCAATAATGTTGTCGATCCCACTTTCCGTTTCATGACGCTCGATTGGGACGGCAGGATTCGCATGGATCCCTCCTCACCTTACGCCATGCGGTCGCTCACGGCATTGAGCGATCGATTCGATCTCTGCATGGCCTGCGATACGGACCATGATCGGCATGGAATTGTGACAAAAAGCGGGGGACTGCTTCCGCCTAATCACTACCTCGCGGTTTGCATTCGTTATTTGTTTTCCAATCGCCCCCGCTGGGGAAATCATGCGGCGGTCGGAAAGACGGTTGTCAGCAGCAGTATGATCGATCGCGTCGCGGCAAAGCTCGGCAGGAAGCTTTACGAAGTTCCGGTGGGTTTCAAGTACTTTGTGGATGGCCTTCTGTCCGGGGATCTCGGCTTCGCCGGCGAAGAGAGTGCCGGTTCCTCGTTCCTGCGCCGTGACGGCGCCGTTTGGACCACGGACAAGGACGGCATCATCGCCGCATTGCTTGCAGCGGAAATCACGGCCAAAACGGAAAAAGATCCCGGGGACACCTACCTCGAACTCACGAAGGAAAATGGCGATCCGCTTTACGATCGGACGGAAGCACCCGCAACCAACCCGCAGAAGGCGGCTCTTAAGAGGATTTCCAAGGGAGATATCCACGTTCCCAAGCTGGCTGGTGAAAAGATCCTGACAATCATGACGAACGCCCCTGGCGACGATTGCCCGATTGGTGGCGTCAAAGTCGTCGCTGAGAGTGGATGGTTCGCGGCGCGTCCCTCCGGCACTGAAGATATCTACAAAATCTATGCTGAAAGCTTCAGCGGCGCGGAACATCTCCGGAAAATAGAGGCGGAGGCTCAGGCCATCGTTAGCGAGGCCTTTGAGGCGGTGGTCTCCGCTGCATAGTACGCAAATTCGGGCACGCGTTTTGACGTTTGATTGACGTTCTTGTCCCTACACTGGTGTTCGTAGAGGAACAATATCATGACTCAGAGCGAACAGAAGAAATGCGCGCATCCGGCATGCCGGTGCATCGTTGCGGACGACAAGAAGCATTGCAGCCAGAATTGTGCGGATACAAAAAAGGACCCGAAAACCGCGTGTGGTTGCGCCCATGCGGGTTGCTCACTGTCGGCGTAATTTTCAACGAAGGACATTTAATTCAGGCGCCGCTATTTATTGCGGGGCGCAGTGTCGGTTTTCGGGTAGGCTGCAGCAGCCGCGTGACGGTCGTTGCGAGTGGCAGAACGAACAAAGGAGATAACATTCATGTCTAACCTCGATTCAGTAGTGGCGGTATTTCACAGTCATGCGGAGGCCGAGCAGGCTGTCAAAGACCTGCAACGCGCGGGTATCGATATGCACAGCGTGTCGATTGTCGGTAAGGATTACCATACAGACGAGCAGGTGGTGGGTTATTACAACGTTGGTGACCGAATGAAGCGCTGGGGCAAGACAGGCGCGTTCTGGGGAGGCTTTTGGGGCTGGTTATTCGGCTCTGCGTTCTTCGCAATTCCAGGCATTGGGCCTATCTTGGTGGCCGGGCCGCTGGTAGCGTGGATCGTGGGGGCACTGGAAGGTGCAGCGTTGGTCGGCGGTCTGGGCGCGGTGGGTGCCGGGCTGTACAGTATCGGCATTCCCAAAAACAGCGTCATTGACTATGAGACAGCAGTCAAGACCGATAAGTTCGTCTTGATTGTCCATGGGACGGCAGCTGAAGTCGCGAAAGCGAAAGAAGTTCTCAATACTACGAAACCATCCCGTCTTGACTTGCATTCGCAAGAGGAACTGGTCGCAGCAAGGTAACTTGTCAAAAACCGCTCGTCAGAAGTCTTTCGGCAGAACTGCGTCCGTCGATGTCTGATTGCGAAGGATAAGGATGACGATCTTGGACCCTTGTCTGTTATTTATGAAGATCCCGCGGCCAATGTCGTTTCGACTGGCCGTACAAGCGAAAATGCACACCTCCGTCTGGAGAAGTATCCGGCCCCTCGGACGAAGGAGCTGCTTCTCCAGAAATTGGAATAGTTGGGGTGGTGTAGGTCTTCACAGCTCGTGATCCAGTTTGCCACTTCGCGTTTGAATACGACGATTGGTGACGAATTGGTGACGACAGGAGACCAACGGAAGTTTCGACCCGGCAGCGGAATGAGCGCAGACAAATTGGTACGGCGAAGCGTCAAGCCGAGCTCCTGGCCGACAATAATTGAATGAGAACATACGTTCGAGCCAAACGATCTCTGGTGAAAGCGATTACCTTCCGGACGATTATTCTGTTCTCCGATGCACTCGTGATTTTTCTTATTACTCACCGGTGGGACACGACCATTGGTCTCGTGATCGCCACGAACCTTGCCAGTACAACCCTATATTTCATCCATGAGCGCATCTGGAGCAGGATCCAGTGGGGCAGGTCCGCGGAAGGTTCCGCGAGTTAGCATCCGCTTTAATCACAGCGGCATCAGTTTCCATGCACGAGTCACGTTTCTAGCGTCTAGCGCGCAATCTCCCCCATCTTGCGAAGGAGTGGCGCCATGGTCAGCCCCTGGACGAAAACGGAAAAGGCGACGACCGCAAAGCTGATGGTGATAATTTCTTCCCGCCGCGGGACTTCAGGGGGAAGTCCCAGGGCGAGAGCCAGTGCCAATGCGCCCCGCAAACCGCCCCAGAACAGGACATCAGGAGCAGGGCGCGGAACTCACTATTCAGTCCAGTCCGGCTTGGAGTCGCTGCGATTGCACGCATCCGATTGATCATTTCGACAGAGAGTTTTAGTGAGCATTTCCCCGGTCGGCAGGCTGGCAGACTATTGAGGGCTTTATCCTCGAGCGTTAACCCAGCCAGGTCTTGTCCTCGCGGAGGATCACTGAATTTTCCGATGGCCAGAACTTCGGTCCCCTGCTTAAAGGTCTGAATTTCGTGAAACCGGTCGATAAAGAAATCGACCATTACAGGAACCCGCACTGCTCCGGCTGCGGCTACTTCTCCCGGCCGGATGGGTGGAAGTATTTCGGCGAACGCAACCCCGGACTGTGAATAGAGTTTCAGGTCACGATCATTGGCTTTGCCCTGCTGTCGCAGCAGGACGGAAAACCGTTGGGAGTCGGCCCCACAAGCGACATGCTGGCTGAGAACAAAGCCGATGAAAAGAATAACTGCCGAGGGTTTGGGTAGCATCGCGCGGGCGCCCTGCCCGACGTGATGCATCGAGAAGCGACAGGAATCAGCCATCTCCAGCAGCGTGATATAGCAATGTTATACCTTGGGCGCTTGTCGAGCGAAATGTACCGTCCAGTGGATAACGATGGGTTCAGATCCGGCTCTCGACACAGGCGCTACCGGCTACGTCGAGAGCCATTGCATCTTGCGGCTGTCAAACAGTTGACTAAGACGGCTACAAGGCACGCGATACTGCGCAATCCCTAAGGCGAGCAGGCGAGGTTATGCCCGAGACTCTATCCGCGACGCCTTGAATAGCTGCCGTCTCGGATCCCATCACAGACGGAGCAATTCGACATATCGATAACCCACTTCAATGCAGAAGGGGAGCATTTAGCGCGGCGCCGATTTCGCCGCATGCGTGTTCAATAGTGCTCAACCTGAAAACTAATTACCGAGCCGTCACCTGCCTTCAGGGCTAGCAGAGGAACCGGGAGCGCCGTTTCGCGTCCGGTTCTGTCGCTCCATTGCGGAGATCGTTCGGCGGTGGGAGTGAGGTTCTGCGCTGAGGTTCCGCTGGAGTGGAGCAACCACGAACTTCTCTTTTCTTTTATCAGGCGGGTTTTGGGGAAAGAGACCGTACGGTTAAGCACGTAGTCTGCGTTTCCCTGTCATCAAAAAAGAAGATATAGTTATCGGAGGACGGAAGTGAAAGGAAAAGCATTATGAAAAAATTGACTGCGATATCGGCGCTGGTTTTTGGGCTCGCCGCAAGTGGAATGGCCGCGGAGTTCAAGGGCTTCGTCGAAGATACGAAGTGCTCCACCAATCCCGCAATGAAGGACGACGCCGAGTGTGCCAAGAAGTGCGTCAAGGGCGGCTCTCCGGCGGTGTTGGTCACTCCGGACGGCAAGATCTACAAGATCGCCAATCAGGCGAAAATTGTGGATCACGCGGGGATGAAAGTCACCGTTATGGGCGATCTGAAGGGCGACACCATCACGGTAGCCAGCATCACAATGCAATAGATCTTTCTCTGCTGGAGAGCGCGCTGCGCTCTCCTTCCTATTTTCCCTCACCTCCACATTCAATCTCCAGGCTGGAAATTGGCGCTATCATAAGCCACTTCCGGATCGGAGTTCAAAGTAGGCACCTAAGGCAGCCCCGCGTCTGCCGGCAACGGTCCTCCGGCAGGAAGCGCAACTGCCGGAGCAACGGAGCGAGTCCTCGACCCTGCCCGGATTCGCGAAGCGCTAAAGCACCATGACAAATAGATGCAGCGCGCCGCACGGCTTCGAGCATGCTGACGGGTCGCGCCCCAAAGGCGCCCCGTTATGAGCAAACCGCGTCGCGCTTCAGGTCCCATTCCGTTTGGCCCTCAGCGTGTTCGCCGTTTTGTGTGGCCTTGCGCAACAGTCGACAGCATGTTGCGCAGGAAGGCGCCGGGTACCGGCGCGCGTGACATTCACCGACTGGCTCCTTTCCGACATCCGCATTCCCAAGGGTATTTACAGCAAGCCTGAGGTGGTTCATCCGTGGTGGCGTGTGATGTGCCTGACGGGCGTGGACTACTTTTCCACCCTCGGCTACCAGCCCGGAATCGCCTTCCTCGCCGCCGGCCTCCTCTCGCCCATCGCCACTCTTATCCTTGTGCTGGTAACACTCTTCGGCGCCCTGCCGGTCTACTCTCGGGTTGCGGAAGCAAGCCCGAACGGGCAAGGCAGCATCGGCATGCTGGAGAAGTTGTTCCCAGAGTGGAGCGGCAAGACCTTCGTTCTGATTCTGCTTGGTTTCGCCACCACCGATTTCATCATCACCATGACGCTTTCCGCCGCGGACGCAGCGGCGCATTTCCTTCGGAACCCGTTTACGCCGGATGTGTTGAAGAGCCAGATGGCCGTGACGCTGGTGTTGCTCACGGTTCTCGCTGCTATTTTTCTGAAGGGTTTTAAAGAAGCGATCGGTGTGGCCGTAATTCTTGTGGGCGCTTATCTGGCCCTGAACGTCGTGGTTACCGCCGTTGGAATCCGGGAGGTGATCCGGCATCCCGAGATGATCCGGAACTGGAAGCATGCTCTCTTCGCGGATCACAGCAATCCTTTCGCGATGCTGGGAATCTCTTTGGTACTCTTCCCGAAGCTCGCTCTCGGGCTGTCAGGCTTCGAAACCGGCGTTGCGGTAATGCCCCTGATCAGTGGAGAAGACCTTGCGGCTCGCGTCCGCAATGCGCGCAGATTACTCAGAACCGCGGCGGTCATAATGAGCGTTTTCCTGATGGCAACCAGTGTTGTGACGACGCTGCTGATTGCGCCCGATAAATTCAAAGAAGGCGGCGAAGCAAATGGCCGGGCGCTCGCATATCTGGCCCACAAATATCTTGGCGACAGCTTTGGATCCGTCTACGATGTCAGCACGATTCTGATTCTCGGTTTCGCGGTGCATCTGCGATGGCGGGATTGCTTAACCTCATTCCGCGCTATCTTCCGCGCTTTGGCATGGCGCCGGAATGGGCTCGAGCGTCACGCCCCCTGGTACTCGTCTTCATGGCCATTTCATTCGGGGTGACTATTCTGTTCAACGCGAGTGTCGACGCCCAGGGTGGTGCCTATGCGACCGGCGTTCTGGTTCTGATTACTTCAGCGGCTTTGGCGGTGACCATCGCGGTATGGGGCAAAGCCCTCCGCTGGCCGTTTCTCCTGATCTCACTCGTGTTCGTCTATACGACTGCGCTCAATGTTTACGAACGTCCGGAAGGTATCAAGATCGCCTCGTTGTTCATCATTTCCATGGTGACAACCTCGTTGCTCTCCCGCGCCCTGCGGTCCACGGAGCTGCGAATCCTGGCAATCGAACTGGATCAGCAAGCGCTGGCATTACTCGCCGAGGATGACGACGGGGTGATTCGGCTGATAGCGCGGAAGCCGCGCAATGCGGCGGACGCGGGTCTTGACGAAGCCGACAGCCTATGCCGCGAATGCCACGGCGTCGACGTCGGCGAAAAGCTGTATTTCTTTGAAGTCGAACGCGGTGACGCTTCGGAGTTTGAGGAGACTCTCCAAGTCACCGGCGAGCGTGTAGGCGGGCATTCGGTGTTGCGGGCCAGAAGTCCTGCCGTCGCGAATGCGATTGCCGCGTTGCTGATCGATATCGAGAAGAGGACAGGAAAGCTCCCCCACTGTTATTTCAAATGGCACGAAGGCAATCCGGTAGGCAATGTGTTCCGTTTCCTGTTTTTTGGCGAGGGCGACGTCGCGCCGATCGCGCATGAGGTCCTGCGGCGCGCGATCAGGGACCCCAAACGCCGTCCGATAATTCATGTGAGCTGATTTAGGGTGTCGAACCCACCGGCCCTTGCTCCGCAATGCACACAAGGCTGCGTTAGGAGGTAATATCGGAACCTTTCAACACCAACGCGAGACTGAAGTAAAAGCCGAGAACGAATGGTTGCCCCTGAACTGCAAGAAGCGCGCTGAGTACTGAATGTTCATGAAGTTGCGAGGGGCGATCGGCTTTCTCTCGATCTCGCGATGAAACCATCCTCGTAGCCACTTTCTTCAAGCATGGAGAATTTCATCTCGGTGGCAAATTCGGGCGCACAACTGGCACGCAACGAATCTCTGTGCCCGCAGGTTTTGTTAAGGTCGGGAGAGTTCGTCGGCTGATCGCTCGTCGGTCTGCATAGGCCGACTTCTGGCAACGCCAGGGCTTAGGCTGCTCGCGTCTCAACCTCGCCGATAGGAGGTGCGCCAGAGAGATTTCAGGTGGCTGGCGTGTGCTCGGTCGCCCGTTGTTGCAGCACATTCTTCATCCGAAGCAAGCCCACCAAGGACCTCACCATATCCATGGTCCTTGGGGGACCTTTTTTGCCGATTACGCGATCAACTCCACCTGCGTGGCAATTTCCGTCATCACTGGCGTATAGATGTCGATGGTCCCGTTGACGGCCCGGATGGAGACAATGAGCGCGTAGCGAATGGGCCGGTCGTATCGCTGGTGTGCCGGATTCTCTTTCCACCACCCACCGATCGGATAGACTCCGATGGCTGATCGCCGGGCAAGCTCTGCTGCGGTCCCTCGCCAGTAGTCCGAATGAACCGATCCGAGGTTCCTGAGCCGAGCGCCCAGAAACCAATCGTCGGACCCGGCGTCAATCGCTCCGAGTTCCTCTTCTTCAGCAACGGCCGCGGCGTTAATGCGCGTGCGGAATTTGGCTACGGATTCGAGGGACTTCTTAACGGCGAACCGAAGTCCGTATGACGGGTATCGATGCCGCCGGAGCCATCCCCGCTCGCCGGGATTTGGCTCAACATAGTAAGAAAGCGTGACCCGCAATTCCACTTCGGTTTCGCCGAGTTGCTCCAATTCCGCCCGCGGCCACGGGAACTGATGGAGATTCATGTGGCGCGTCTTGATCGCACTGCCGTCCTTCTGAAAGGGCTGAAAGCTGTCTTCGGCGATCAGCGTCAGATCATTTGCTGCGCTCAAAATGGCGCGGTAGTAATCGGGCACTCCGTATCCGTACTTCCGGAGAAGAACGCGTTTCTGCTGCTCCCAAACCTGCGGCATCGAACTTCTGTCGCATCGCGGGCGTCCATTCCGCCGAGTGGATCATCAGCGCCCGAATGGTCTCGGGCCAGCGCTGCGGCATGGCCGCTATGATCTTGGCGGCGAGACTCGCCCCGAGGGCCGTTGCCGCACTGGTGTCCCGAAATATGTCGAAGTGACGAATGGTGGGATTCCGGTACGTGGTCAGGAGGCCGAGATCATCCGGACAATCCATCTGATCTCCCATTGCCGCCCAGTTTCCGCCTTCGAGCACAATGTCCGGTTTCAGCGGCCACTTCCGTTCCCAAGGCACGGATGTGCGGCTGGTCGGACACAGATCCCCCACTGGGGCGACGGGTTCCCACCCTTGGTACGTCGGATCGGTGATCGCGGACTTGTCGGTGAAGGCGCCTACCGTGATCGCATTCCACGCCTGGGCCGGGTTCTCGATCGGTTCAATCTCGTTGCGGGCGGGATACCCGGCTTTCGAAAGACCCTCTCGGATATTGCCGGCGGAAAGGAGGATCAGGCGCCTGGCGTCGTCCACGCCAAAGCAGAGTTGATCGACGGCCGCGGACCATGAAGAGGGAATTCCGCGATTGGTTCCAACGCCGCTCGTGACCGCCATACACACAACGCGGCGCCGCTCGGGAGCCTGGACCTCCGCCCGCGCAACGGACTCGCGCGTGATCGCTCCATAGAGCTTCGGTTCATTCTGCCCCTGATCGGGAAGTATCTTCACCGATTCAAGACAATGCGTCAGCGGGACCCGAGCGTTACCGGCAAACAGAGGAGTGAGATCGCCATAGAGCGCGGAACCCGCCATGTTCGTTCCGTGTCCGTGACTGTCTCCGCCGGGCCACGTTGGGTTGTATGCCTGGACGTCGCCCGGGTCGAGGGCAAGCGAAAGCAAAGGGTGTCGCTGCGTCACGCCGGTGTCGAGCAGGCAAACCGCGACCTGCGGGTTTTCCGGCGCATCAACCCGGCCCGCAAGATCGGCGGCGCGCGCGGCCTGCTCGACATTGGACCAGTGCATGAATTGGGCGGGAGTGTCCCTCGCGCGGCGTATCTCGGCAATGGAATCCGTGTTCACGAACAGGCGTGCGATCATGATCTCGCTGCCGTAGATCAGGCGCACTTCGCGATCCGGGAAGACAAGCCTTTGCGCCTGTGCCGGGATTTCGAGGCGCTGAATTACGGCGTCGAAGCTTTCAGCATGACCCTGTCGAAGCCAGATCTCCCACCAGATCGTTTCGCCTGCCGCCGGAAACAGCGCCGCATCATCCGTATACACCGACCGGACCGCAGCAAGTACCACACTCTGAATGCGCGCGATCAGGGCTTCGTTTTTCGGCTTGCCGGTGCGCGTTTCTTCATCCCGGTACTGCTCAACCTTCCTGAGAAAGTGATCCGCGGCGGTATCCGGTACAAAAACGGTCGCCCTCGCCGGCGATTCCCCTGATTCCGGCCGGACCGCGACGAGTTCGATGTGCTTTTGACGATTCTCCAGCCGTTCCGCTGCGTCTTCCGATCCGAGCGGGAGTTCGAAATCGAGATAGAAACCCGGAGTTCCGGTAAGAATGTCCGGCTCGCGCTCCCCGCGCTCGATAGCAGCCGCGGCCATGGCGCCGGCGAGAGCCAGTCTCGCCGCTTCGGCGTGCACAGCCCGCTCTCCCTGAGGCAGCGGACGACTGCGTGCCCGCATCCTTGTTGTATACGGCTCCGCTTGCCCGCTTCCCCGCAAATAGAGGTGCGGGAGATTGCGCGGCAGTTCCGGCATCTAGTGGGAGGCTGCCTTTCGTTCGTGGACCGCTGCGATAAGAGCTTCCGAAGTGATGCGAGTCGATCCCCCCAGAACAGCCTTCTTGGCGGCCTCTTCGCTCGCGCGTACCAGCTCGGCCTGGCTCAATCCCGCGGTTTCGGGCAGAACGCGCGGCCAGTCGATTTCCGCCGTCTGGAACATCGCCAGCTTGCGCCGCAGAATCTCTTCGGCGAGCTTCGCATCGGGGAGGTTGTACTCGATCACGTCGTCGAATCGGCGAAACAGCGCTCTGTCGAGCATCTCGGGGTGGTTTGTTGCCGCTACGATGAGGCTCTGCGAAGTGTCTTTTTCAAGCAACTGCAGAAACGAATTCAGGACGCGGCGGATCTCGCCCACGTCGTTCGACTGGCTGCGGTGCGCGCCGAGCGCGTCGAATTCGTCGAAGAGATAGACGCCCTGGGTCTGGCGGATGGCTTCGAAGACGAGGCGCAGTTTCGCCGCCGTCTCGCCCATGAACTTCGTGATCAGACCTTCGAGCATGATCGTGAACAGCGGCAGATGCAGTTCGCCCGCGAGCGCCGAGGCCGTCATCGTTTTCCCCGAGCCGGGAGGCCCGAGAAAGAGAAGTTTGCGCCGCGGGCTCAGGCTGTGTTCGCGCAGCCGCTTCTGCTGCCGCTGTTCGAGAAGCACGCGCTTCAGCCGCTCGGCCA
>Ga0182024_10003995_pt1 | contig 34426 bp, 36 predicted proteins | sample P32metaG_FD_120480 | JGI IMG/M metagenome (GOLD analysis project Ga0182024, IMG submission 120480) | Permafrost microbial communities from Stordalen Mire, Sweden - P3-2 metaG (Illumina Assembly) | ecosystem: Environmental > Terrestrial > Soil > Wetlands > Permafrost | place: Sweden: Stordalen...
ATCTGCCTTCTGTCTCCATCACTCCTCCTGGAAACAGAAAAAACCGACGACAAGCAAAAACGAGTATCAATCCTGATCCCGCATCTACTCAGACAACATCATCGTTCATGCGATTGCCCTGGGACGGCGGCAAGCTGAGGTGCCATTGAGAACATACCGAGATAAAATTGGCTGTCGATTTAGACAAGCAAAAGATGGCCAACTCCACGCAAAGATCAGGCAGAAGACTTAAGCCAGCATCCCTAGCGGTGGCCACCGCCTGCGTGGCCGCCACCAGCAGCATGGCCACCCCCTCCGCTATGCCCTCCGGCGCCGCGTGCGCCGCCTATGTGTGCGGCTCCTGCGTGTGCGCCGCCTGCATGTGCAGCGCCAGCATGTGCTGCGCCACCCGCATGAATGCCACCGGCATGGGTAGAGATGTGGGTGGCCATCCCGCCCCTGGCTTGGATGTTACCGCTGGACCCAACGCGGAGATTGCTGTTGTGCCCGGTAAACGGACTGAATTCCCTCGTTTTCTTGTCTCCCGCTGTACTCCCTGTTGCCATCTCGAAGTTCTGCGACTTGTTATCGAACCTTAGAGCAATTCCGGTCTGCTTATCCAGCATCGTGTGCGTCACGACTTGCAGTTCGTCGGCACGCGCGAGTGGAGGTAGATACGCAGTGCGAAACCCCTTGGGCGGTTCTTTCAGGAGCTCGATCTTCCCCTTCGGATCGAACTGAGTCCGTTCGATCGTCGTGCCCTTCTTGTCGCTGAGTGCGTAAACATCGTGCTTGCGATTGACAGGAGGCTTGCCCGCAACATCGCGCGGATGAATCGGGACATAGCCGGTAGTATGTTTGTTTTTGATCCAATGAATCGGACGATGGTGATGTTTTCTGCCGCCCACCACCCAAACATAATGATTCTGCCGGTAAATCCAGCTCCCGGCATGGCATACAACCCACGCATACGGCGGATCGGAAACGGGAACCAGATAAGTCCCCCTGCCGATGCGAATGTCCTCGGCCGTCATCATCGCAACTCCCCCCGGAAAGCAGGGAAAGATGGGGCTGGCGAACGCGACGACGGCGGCCGGCGCCGCGTCCAGCGCAACACTCGGCGGCACAGTCGTGTAGACATTGACTGTCAGCGATGCCTGTCGCGTCAAGGTCCCGTAAGTTGCCGTAAAGGGTATGACATATGTGCCGTCTTGAACGGTCAGGTCGGCCATAAGCAGCAGCGGCAACACCTGTCCCTGCGCAATCTGCCCGGAACAGGATGGGCAAATAAACCCATCCGGCAGCGACGATGTTAGATCGACCGCGCCGGAGAAGCCGTTCCGGTCCGTGAGCGAGAGGTTCACTGTGACTTGCTGTCCCGGCTTCAAATCTACCGAGGCCGGAGTCAGAGCGAGCGAAAAATCCGGCTGCTGCGGAGCGCCCGGTAGTTGGCTCGCAGCCGGCTGCTGATTCGGGTCGGCAGGCGGGTCCCAGCAGATTCCATAGGGCGCGCAGGGGCTGAATGTGCCCCTTCCATTCAGGTCGGCCAGGCCGGGCAGGGGAACGGTCAGCCCCGCGGATTTCATGACTGCCTTCATCGCGGCTGAGCGCTGAGTTACACGGGTTGCCACCCAGCTATCCCACGCGGCAAAGTCATCTGGTTCGCTCTGCGCTGGCAGAGTTACGGTTTTGCCATTGTTAAAGAACTGCGTCTGCCCCTTGGCGGCTTTCTGCTCTGCCGATCCGGGAGCGTCCAGTTGATAGCCTTCATCTTTCTGCGGCGTGATCGCGATCGCATCGGCATAGCTGGTAATGCGCAGATAGGCCTTGCCGGGATAGGCGGTGGTGAGTCCATCGGTGGGCGTCTTCACGATAAACGACTCGCTGGCTATCGGGCGAAGATGCAGGGTCGCGGTGCCTCCTAGCAACCATAATTCGGAATGAGGAACTCCGCCGAGTGTGATCAAGTCGTCGAGAGTGAGAACTGAGTCCGGGGCGAGATAGATAGTTGAGGCGTCTTCAAACTCGATCTCCACACGCCCCGCGCCCGTGACCAATTTGTCATGGCTCGCAAGCGGAAGACCGGCGACGGCCCTTTCCCACGGCGCGGTGGTGACATTTTCAGACTCTGCGCCGCGCGCGATGCGCACATCGCCTTCAAGGTAACTGATGCGAACAATTTGCGGATAGACCGCGGCGAGATTTGGGGGAGCCGGGGGCGGAGGCGGCGTCGATTTACCGGTTCCAGCACCTGGCGCCTGGGCGAAGAGGATGGTTGCAAGGGAGCCACAAAGGATCGGAATGGTCAAGAGCCTGCTGCGAACGATGCTCATGGAAACCTCGAAAAAATGGTTGGAGCCACGGTGTATCGGCAGTCGGATTTCATTCCGCTTGCCCGTCGTGATGCTGAAGTTACTGGACCAATTCCAGTGACGTTTCCAGGCACGATAAAGTTGCGATCCACGAGGAAAATCCATCCTACCACCGCGTGCAACAATGGGTCTGTGATTCGGAGAGACAAGATGCCTGACTCGAAATACTGCCTTAGAGCCTTACTAGTTCTGCTCTGCCTTGCAGCACTCGGCACGCAATTCTCACGCGGTGAGTCGTCGAAGGTTCCTACGTCCTGGTGGCCCGACCCATCGACCGGCCTCATGTGGGCCGGGAGTTCGCCCGGATCCAAAATGAACTGGAAAGAGGCTAATGAGTATTGCTCCGCTCTTCAACTTGGAGGCTATCCGGGCTGGAGACTTCCGACGTTGGACGAAGTGAAATCTGCCATCTATGCCAGGGAAGTAGTCCTTAATAATGGCGACACAGCTTATTACTGGGATTTCAAAGGCGGAATATCAGTTGGTTCGTCAACTTGGACTTCTACCCTGGATGGTGACCAGAAGGCCTGGGGTTTCGAGTCCGACTACCCGTTATCGGGAATGGCCGGTTTTTTTTCTATCAATTTATCGGGGCGCTGGATGGGGTTAATGATCTATAGCGCGCTTTGTACTCGCTCCATGGAAGCCGGCCTGCTCCAGATCGCCAAGGATGCCCAGGCCAGTGGTCCTGTCCCGGACCTGGTTACGCTGAAGGCCAGTGTACCGCTTGCCAAAGCTCGATTCGCGTATCAAGCCGGGCGATTCCAGGAGAGTCTCACCGAATCGAAGAATGCTCTCCTGATTAAGCCTGATTTGGCCTATGCGTACTGGGGCATTGGTGTCAGCTATGGAGGATTAGGCCAATGGGATCTGGCCATTACAAATTTTGAAACGGCCCTCAAGATCGACAAGAACTACGGCCAGGCGAAGGACAGCTTGAAATGGGCCAAGGAAGGCCAGAAAGCCGCGAAAAACGGAAAGAGCCCCAAGGCGCAAAGCCCGCAGTGGAATTGAACCAGATCAACTTGGAGGAAAAGATGTTTGCTTCGAAGAGCCGCCTCAACACACCAATCGCTCTTTTCTGCCTCGTTGCATACGGTGCGCAGTTCTCTCCGTGCTTACCTTCAAATGATCCTAATTCCTGGTGGCCTGACCCTATCACCGGTCTTATGTGGGCTGGGCATGCAGCGGACAATAATGGGCGCGGTTTGAATTGGCAGGAATCAAAGGCTTATTGCTCCTCTCTTCAACTCGGAGGTTATGGAGGCTGGAGACTCCCGACATCGGACGAGGTTATGGCCATCGCGTATCAAGTGCATGTGGAGCCATTTAACGGGAGCTACAATCCCTATGATCGATATTCACTCAAGGGCGGAATATCGGGGCCTTATAGTCTAGGAGATTATTCCATTCCGGGGACTTGGACCTCTACACTGTGGAGCAATAACGAGGCGATGATGGGGCCTATCAGTTCGGACCCTCCACTCGTACACTCTCTCTTAGACTTCAAATTCTTTGTGATCTGCACTCGTCCCATGGAGGCTGATCTGCTCCAGGTTGCCAAGGACGCCGAAGTCGTCTACCCTGTTCCGAATCTCCTGACGTTGAAGGCCACTATCCCACTTAGCAAAGCGGAGTTGGCCTATCAGGCCGGCAATTATGAGGAAAGCATTACACAATCCAAGAATGCGCTGCTGGTTAAGCCAGACTTCGCGACAGCGTACTGGGCTATCGGCATCTCCTACGGCATGTTAGGCGAGTGGAACCTGGCCATCACCAATCTTGAAACGGCCCTCAACATCGACAAAAACTGCGGCGATGCAAAGGACGCTTTGAAATGGGCGCAGCAAAACGAGAAGGCATCGAAAAAACGAAATCGCTCAAAGTTGCAAGACCCGCAATGGAATTGGAAACTTGAACCGGCATTATGCTTCAAACGTTTAGTTCAGCAAAACAGCTCTTGGGCGTGTCAGAACTAAGAAATTGATAGCCGATTCCGCTATTGCACAACAATAGCAACCGAGTTGCCATTGTTGTGGAAGAAGTTCATGTCTCCATTGTAGATGCCGACAATCGTATGTTGACCGGAGCCTATGAGCGGCGCAGTTCTGACACGGTACCCGAACCACAAGTTGTAGGATGGGCAAGTAAAGTTTTTGCGCCGCACGGGAGGGCTTGAACCATGATTGGGAAGGTGTCTGGAATGTGGAGGAGGATTTTTTGTGGGGTGGTGTTGTCCGGGGCGATGATTGCGCCCTGCGCGGCTTTTGGGCAGTTGGCCTTCCCCACCAGCGAGGCTCCGGCTGCTCCCAACCCGCTTTCGGACACCACCGTGAAGCCGGGCAAGATTCAGCTCTTTGCGCTTGAGGCGCGCTTTGCCAAAGACGTGCTCGAACGCGGCGGCGCGGCTTTTGCAGACTGGTTTGCGGAGGACGGCGTGGCTCTGGGCAACGGTCAAGCGCCGCTCGTGGGCCGGGTGGCGATTGCCAAATCCGCCAACTGGGATCCCAAGGTCTACCAGCTCACTTGGACCCCGACAGACGCGGTGATGGGGCCGTCTGGAGATGTCGGTTACACCTGGGGCCACTTCGAGGGACACAGCAAGGACGCCAACGGCTTTCCCGTCGTCACCACAGGCCGCTTTATCACCATCTGGCGCAAACAGCCCGACGGCAATTGGAAGGTAGTGCTGGATGCCGGCAGCAACGAGCCGGCAGCCGCTGGCGACTGCTGCAAACTGCCTCCCGGCAATTAAAAATGAGATTGGCGCTTTCACCAAAGCGCGTCCCTGTCCAGGGCCGCATCGTATATGAGTGGAACAAGGGGACACGTTCAAAAATGCACAGAAATCAATTTTCGCGTGGACCGCGAGTAACTTCGGCGTATACTTTAGTTTTAATATCGAACCACTTAGGTCATGGCCCATTCGGGGGATGACCTCCACCTTAGGTGTTACAGCCAAAGACCACTTTTTTAGCTCATACTTACAGCGACACTGACTGTGCGCATCTAAATCTCATGTGGGCAATCCACGGCCAACATCCAGGGGACGACCAGGAAAATGGCTTCGCGGGCGGAATCCGTAGTCTTTGACCGCGACCCCGATCCGGCGCTGGACGAATTGGCTCAGCTGTCGGCGGTGTTGTGCAGCGCCGACTTTGCCTACATTGGCTGGGTAGACTCCAATCGCTTCTGTTTTAAATCGCAGGTTGGATTCAAGGATCCCGACCAGCAGCGATCTCTGATCGTTTGTCAGACGATTCTGGAGAAGGGCGAGCCCCTGCTGATCCGGGATGTAAGCCGGGACCAGCGCTTCCCCCGCGATGGAATTCCATTGGACGTGGGAAAGCCCTGCCGCTCCTACGCCGGAGTGCCACTCATCGCCAGCAACCAGCAAGTCATCGGCACGCTGGCGGTGCTGTCGCACAAGTCGGAGCGCTTCAGCATCGAGCATATCGTCCTGTTGGAGATCATGGCCCGGCAGGTCGTGACGCGGCTGGAATTGTACGCGCGTACTTCCTCGCAGGAACAGGCTCAGCGAGCCCGGCAGTGGGCCGAGAACGCGCTCGCCAATGAGCGATTCTTCGTGGCCGCCGCTCTCGACTCGATTCCCTTCATCGCCGCGCTTTTGAACAAATCCGGCCGCATGTTGCGCCTGAATTACCCATGCTTGCAATTGACCGGCCTGACGCTGGCCGACGCGGTGGGGCTGGAGTTTATCGAGCAGATTCTTGAGCCCCAGGACCGCGACTGGGCCTCGGCCATCCTGCGTAATGCCGCGGATGGAGAGGTCTCCGGCCCGCACGAGACGGCATGGCAGACGCGAAGCGGCAAGTCCCGGCGGGTGAGTTGGACCCTGCGGCCCGTGCCGGGATCGGATGGCATTCAATATCTGATTGTCAGCGGGCAGGACGTCACCGAGCAGCGCGAGACGGAAATGGCCCTCCTCTCCAGCGAAACGCGCTACGAGCAGGTAGTCGAAAACAGCCTCGGTTTCCTGTTCACCTGCACAACGGACGGCGAGCTTACTTCACTCAATGCCTACACTGCCGAAACTCTCGGGTACCGTATCAAGGATCTGATCGGGCGTTCGGTCGCTTCGCTCCTCGATTCCAATGGAGAGACCGCGATCCAGGAGGGCCTGAAAACCGTCGAGGCCGGGAAAGAATGGCAGGGCCAGTTGCGAGTGCGCCGCAGCGACGGCGTCTTTCGCCGCATCGCCTTCCGCAGCCGCCTGATGGAGCTCCCCGGCGAACGTCCCTTCGTCATCAACCACGGCATGGATGTGACCGAACAGCAAGAGGCGGAAGAAGCCCTCCACCTGGCCACGCATCAGCGCGAGTTGATCCTGGAGTCGGTGGCAGACGGCATCTTCGGCGTCGACCTGGACGGCCGCTTCACCTTCATCAATCAGGCGGCGGCGCGCATCCTCGGATACACCGCCAGCGAGTTGACCGGCCGCAACGTCCACGAAACGATCCACCATAGCCACGCGGACGGCATACCTTACTCCGAAGCCGACAGCCCGATTCTCCAGGGCTTGCACCGCCGCGAGGCCGTGCGCGTGCGCGATGAGGTCTTCTGGCGCAAAGACGACAACACCATTTCCGTCGAATACAGCGCCAGCCCCATCATCGAGGATGGACATATCTCGGGAATGGTCGTGGCCTTCCAGGATGTTTCGCAGCGGCGGCGCCTGGAGCTGATGAAGGACGAGTTCGCCTCGACGGTGAGCCACGAACTGCGCACACCGCTTACCTCGATGCGCGCTTCGCTGGGGCTCATCAACTCCGGCGCGCTGGACAAGCTGCCGGAGAAAAAGAGCAAGATGCTGTCGGTGGCCATCGGCAACTGCGACCGGCTGGTGCGGCTGGTGAACGACATTCTGGACTTCGACAGCGGGCGGAAGGGCAAACTGCCGCTGCGGCGGTTGCCGGTGGAGGCCTTCGAGCTGCTGCGCCGCGCAGTCGACGTGGCACAGGCGCAAGCCAGCGGGGCACAAATCAACTTTCGCATCGATGCCTCCCCGGCCTCGGTCATGGCCGATCAGGAGCGCATTCTGCAAGTACTGCACGAGCTCATCGGGAACGCGCTCAAGTTCTCGCCGCCCGAGACATCGATCCGATTGGAGGCACAGCCTTGCGGCGAAAACGAGATGTGCTTCGTCGTCGAAGACCAGGGTTGCGGCATCAATCCTGAAAAGCTGGAACACATCTTCGACAAGTTCCAGCAAGGCGACGCTTCCGACTCACGGTCCCTGGGAGGGACTGGACTGGGCCTCGCGCTGTGCCGCGGCATCCTTGAGCAGCATGGGGGACGCATCTGGGCTGAGAGCACACTCGGCAAAGGCAGCCGCTTCCTGTTCACGCTGCCGGTCGCCCGCAAGGACTAAACGGCTGCACAGTCGGACAGGTGCACAGTTTGTGAGTGATTGTGCTGCGTATTTTTCTAAATAATTGAATTTTCGATAGTTAAATAGGGTTTTTGCACGGCTGCACGGGGGCACAGGGGCTGTGCTTCTGCGCTGTTTGCTGCGGCAAACTATTGATATAAATCCAGTTATTTTTGGCAGCACAGCTAGACAGCGCGAAAAAGCATGTCTTTTTTTTGCTTTTCTAAGAGACCGGCGGGTTAACGCGCACGGAATGAGCATTTTCCACGGACTGATGGGCCTTCGGGAGGGCACGCGCGGCACGCTTCCCGGTGGACAGGGCCTGGAGGAGGCATTGCACGATCGCGGATATGGAAGTACCGGAGCGGGCAGCCAAGGCATCGGCGTCGCGGTAGGTGTCGTTGCTGATCTTTACGGTGATGGTACGCATGGGTTCGCTCCTTGGAATCCGAGAGTTTTTGTTTCTTCTCTATCCAGTGTGCGCCAATCGAGGGTAATTATCTGCAAGTACCTGCCACCTGCGGGGGCTGGCTGCACCTTCCCCGCCACACAACCGCCCCTCCAAAAAGGTAAGTCTGTGCCCCGTTCATCGCGGCCCTTTCGCGATGAGCGGGCCGCGAAGTCTCGCCGTCCACCCCGACTCGATTTCAACCACTCCCCGAATTCCGGTCGCGTAGTGGCTGAAGCTGCTCCATCGGTAGTCGCCGGGAGAGACAACCAATCCCCGCTTGACTGGGTTGCGGTGAATATACCGGATCACTTCAGACCGGGCGGCTTCGCCATGAATGTTTGCGTCAAAATAGCGTTCCTGCCAGAACTGCCGGCGATCGCCTCTCAGCTTGCGCGAAGCGATCTGCTTGAGCGCCTTCAGAAACTGCGCCACCAGGATCGATGGCGGCTCGTTGATCAGCAAATGAATATGTTCGGGCATCAGCACGTAAGCGTAGACCCTGGCTTGATGGCGTGCCCGGGTCTGTTCCAAAAGGTCTTCGATCGTTTCCTTGGGGCCCGGCGCTTCAAGAAACGGAAGCCGGTGAAAGCAACTGAACGTAATGAAGTGAAGAGTCTCTGCTCTCTGGAACCGCTTCAGGCCGTGGGGCATGCTGTCATCGTAATCCCTCTTCGACCTTGCCCGAAGACCCGCTCATCGCGATAAGGCCGCGATGAACGGGGCACGGTCCCGGATACAGTGGTCAGTGGGCTACCTGCCAACTGAACGTGATGAAGTGAAGAGTCTCCGCTCGCTGGAACCGCTTCAGACCATAGGGCATACTGACATCGTAATCCCCCTGCGACCTTATCCGAAGACCCGCTCATCGCGATAAAGCCGCGATGAACGGGGCACAGTCCCGGATACAGTGGTCAGTGAACCTGCCCTATACCTAGAAAATACAAGTGAACTATAGTTTCGCGATGGCGGCCAAGAGGTCTTTCGGTTGAACCGGCTTGCACATGAGCGTAAAGGCATGGCCTTGTGTGGTGGCAACTTCCAACAGACTATTTGTGGATGCATTCCCAGAAAAGAGAAGAATTTTGCATTCCGGGCAGGTAGCCTTGAACCTGATTGCCAACTCGATGCCATTCATGTGAGGGATCACCACATCGGAAATCAGCATGCTTGGGCAACAAGACTCCGCAGCATGTATCACCGTTTCGGCATCTGTGAAGGCAGTTGCCTGAAAGCCCGACGCATTCAGGATCGTGGCGAGAGTCTCGGCGATTGCAGGCTCATCGTCCACGACGAAGACGATCTGAGGGGGAACTTCTGACATGCTGAATCTACCTATTCCGGCAAGTATCCCTATTATTTCTCGATGAGTTTGCGCTACCGCTTCATTGAAGGTTTCTTACCATTTATGATCCGATGCCATTCGGCTTCGCGGCGTTGCATCTCTTCAAACGCGCGAGAGGGGCAAGCCAAATTTCTGTTCCTCGCTGGGCCACCTGCCGACGGTCGCCTGCATCAAAATTTATGGCCTTGCACGAACGGGGCCGCTCAAAGAAAAACAAGGAATGTCCGATCAGGTTTTGGGAAAGGACAGCTTGCCACGGTCCTTTCCTCTCCATGCTGATTCTCTGCTCTCATTCTTGTCTGTCCATCTTTCCGGGACTATATTGGTGGCGAGGATTTCTTCCGGTCTTCGTTCGATCCGAACTCATCAGGGACTTTGTTTCCGTATAACGGGGGTAACCCGATGCGTGCCGTATCGGCCTTTTCCTTCCTGAATCCAGGCCGGGTCGTCCTTATTTCCCTACCTGTTTTCCTGCTATTGCTGCCGCTCTCGCCGGCTCAGACGCCGCCTGTAGCAGCACTCGCCGGCGGCCAGGCTCGGGCTGCATCCGCAACGCCGGATACTTCCGCCTCGCCCGCCAGCGCCACGCCCCTTAGCGCCACTATTGAAGAAGTCTCCCTGGATTTGACCGTTCGCACCAAGCACAACAAGGCGGTCAGCGACCTGCAGCCCACGCAGCTTGCGGTCACCGATGACGGATCGCCTGTTCAGCTTTCTTCCCTTCGATTGGTTGCCGGCGATTCCGGATCGCAGCACCTGGTCACCCTTGTCTTCGATCGCCTGAACCCGGAAGCCGCCAAGACCGCACGTAAGGTAGCGGAAAAGATCCTTGGAGTGTTTCCGGAGAAGGGCTACTCTTTCGCCGTCTTGCAGATCACCGGCCGGCTTCGGCTTCTTCAGCCGTATACGCGGGACCGCAACCTCGTGGAGGCGGCTCTTGTGGAGGCGACTCCGGCCTTGGCCGCTCCCGCCTCGGCCGAGCTCACACAGGCCGAGAAGACCCTGATCGCTTCAATACACAGTGACGCCCTGACCGCCGACTCCGCCGACCGCGCCGCGGATAAGCTGATCCTGTCGGCGCTGGAGAAGTCGCATCAGATGCTCGAGGGGCGGCACAGCTATCCTTCCCTGATTGCGCTGCAGGCCCTGGTGCTCAGCGATCGAGAGCTGACCGGCCGAAAGTTCATCTTGTATTTCTCAGGGGGCATGGACCCGAATTCCGATGCGCGCGACACTCTGCACTCGATTGTCGGCCTGGCGAACCGCGCGGGCGTCACTATCTGCGTAGTGGAGGCCAACCCGCTCGATTTTCAGATGGGTTCGGTTATGGCGGCATCCGTGGCCAGTACGACACTTGGCGGGGGCCCGGCAGGCGGCACCAGCGCCTTTGGCGCGGGGCCCGGTGGCTTCAACCCCGGCGCGCTAACCGGCAGCGACTCCGTTCATAACGTCTCCCAATTTCAGTTCGGCGACGTTGACACGCGCGAGAGCCCGCTGGTCGGCCTGGCTGCCGGCACGGGAGGTATCTATTTCCGATCTGCCAGCTCGAAGCATCAGTTGCAGCAGCTCCACGAGGACCTCAGTTCGTGGTACCAGGCATCGTGGGTACCGCCGATCAAGAATTACGACGGCCAGTTTCGGGCCATCGGCATCCACTCGCCGCGCAAAGACCTGGTGATTCGCGCGCGCTCAGGCTACTTCGCCGTGCCGCCTTCGGATTCCTCGGGAATTCGACCGTTTGAAATGCCGCTGCTGAACATCCTGGCCGGGGCCGCGCTGCCCAGCGATATCGCATTTCACGCGGGAATCCTGCATCTGGGCGCGCTGGCTGACGGAAACTCCGGCGAGCTTGCTGTCCAGGTTCCCGTGTCGCAGCTGGAAACCCACGAGGACACCAGCACCCACATTTCCTCCGTTCACGCCTCAATCGTCGCCGTCCTTAAAGACAGCAAAGGCGCAGTTCTGGAGCGCTTCGGCGAGGACTTTCCTCTGCACGAAACACCGGAGATGTTGCGGGACACTTCGGGCCAGACGATCACGCTGCAGCGCCATTTCTCCGCCGATCCTGGCGTCTATACGCTCGAGGCCGCTGTCCTGGACCGCATTGGCAACAAGGCAGGCGCGCAACGCACCACCTTTACGATTGAACCACCGGCGCAGAGTCCCGCTCTCAGCGACATCGCCCTGGTGGAAAGCGTGGAGCCGACCGAGGAAGACACCGAGACCTTTGAGCCGATGCATTACGGCAACGGCCGCGTCATCCCTAATCTTGCCACCGAGCTGCCAGAGAACTCACGCTCCCTCTCGCTCTTCTTCCTCGTTCATCCGGTTGCCGGCAGCCAAAGCCAGCCCGCGCTTCGCATGCAGATTCTCCGTAACGGAGAATTGCTGACCGAAATGCCCATGGAGCTTAAAAAAGTCTCCGGCTCGGGGGCGGCCATTCCGTACCTCGGCACCGTCCGGGGCAAAACGATTCCTCCCGGCAAATACGAGGTCAAAGCCCTGCTCAGCCAGGACGGCAGCACCGCTTCCAGCTCCGTGTCGTTCAGCGTCGAGGGGACCGTCGCCGCCGCGAACGTGCCCAACTCCCCGCTTGCCGGCACCGGCTCCTCCAGTTCCGACGGGAAAGATTCCGGTCCGGTGTTTGAAGCTTCGTCCGCCGCCAACCTGTTTGTGGTGACAAGCCCCACGAATCCGGTGCAGGCTCCGAGTGACGATGAGAGCAAGGCCATGATCGAGGGTGTTCGCCAGCGCGCGCTCGCCTGGTCCGACTCGCTCCAGAACTTTCTCTGCTACGAGGTCACCAACCACTCTGTGGATGTCTCCGGTCACGGCGACTGGAAGCATAAGGACACGCTCGTTGAGAAGATGAGCTTAGTGAACCATGCGGAATCCCGCACTACCGTGCTCTTCGATGGCGATCGCAGCAGCGTGGAGCCGGATCAGCTCCAGTTCATGCATTCCGCCGGCGAATTTGGCGCCATGTTCCACATCATCTTCGATCCATCGGCCAAAGCCGTTTTCACTTGGAAGCAATCCGCGAATCTCGACGGCCAGCCCGTCCAGGTGTTTGCCTTCCAGGTGGCCCGCGCCAACTCCAGCTTCGAGCTCGACCACTCCAACCACTACCTTTTCGCGGGCTTCCACGGGTTGCTTTATCTCGATCCCGCGACGCTGAGCGTGCGCAGCATTCGCCTCGATGCCGACGATATTCCCTCCGCGCTGCACATCCGCGCCACCAGCTTCTCCGTCGATTACTCGTGGATTCCCATGGAAGACCACGATTTTCTGCTGCCGGTCCGCGGAGCCGTCAGCCTGGAGGTATCCAGAGGGCGCCCTGTCCTGAACGAATTCGAGTTCCGCGAATATCACCGCTTCGGCTCGCAAACGCGGATTCTTACGAACGACGAGTTGAAAATTGAGACTGGGAAATGACGCAGTTGTGCCGCGGACAACTTCTCCTGGCCCTGCCCTGGCAGAGAGCGCGAGGCTGAATTGCAATCGGGTTTTTCCGCAGTCTGTTTAGACAGCAAGAAGATCGCGCATGATCGCTGCGATGTGAACGCGCGTTCCGTCGATGTGCGGAAAATCGGTATTCGTTTCGTTGAAGATCAACGAGAGTTCCGTCCCAGCCAGAACGACGGCTTCCACACGCTCGCGCTCGTACAGAGCATGAGCTATCGCACGGAGCCTTTGATAATGTTCCTCCGTTCCGCACCCAGCGTTCACGATCTGCACGTACGCCGCGTGGATGAGATCGACCTCATCGGCGCTTGGGACCACGACTTCGACACCTGGCAGTTGACCGAACATTCGCGTTTCCATGGTGAAGCGTGTGCCAAAAAGCGCAACGCGCTTCAGTTGCCTCGTCTGGATCTCGTGGAGAATTGCCGCGGGAAGGCTCACCAGCGGAATCGGGGAGATTTCAAGCAGTTCTGCCATGCAGATATGGGGCGTTACGGCGGGTATTGCCGCGATCCTGGCCCCTGCGCTCGACAACCGCTCGAGCAGTTCCGCAAGATAGGCAGCCAACTGGCGAGTTTCTCCAGTGGCAGCGTCTCGCAGAACGCGATTCACGTCCGCGTGGACAATCAGAAGACTGGGCACACGCCCGCGCGCGCTGTGTTCTTTGACCAGTTCCTGGTAATAGTGAATGGTCGCGCCCACTCCGAGGCCACCGATCAACCCAAGGCAGCGTTCATTGGATTCTTCGTTCCCGCTCAAGGCTCCTCCCAACTTTGTGCCGCGCATAGAAATTCAATTCTTGCTTCCCTGCGCGATCCATAAACAAAAGGGCCACTCGCGTGAGCGAATGACCCCTTTTCTAGTACATATTGGCTGCGATCCGAAGGCGGCGCAGCCGCGGCTGCCCCACCGCAGGTGGTTATGCAGGCGAAGGCGAACCCTCGGGATAGTTCGGGCCGCCGCGGCTCTCCGGCTTGAGCACCTGCTGCACATCGTCTCCGCCCTTGTCCGTAGGCGAAGCCAGCACCGAGCGAACGGGAGGCAGTTCCTGGCCCTCGATCAGCATCCTCACCTCTTCGGCGTCGATGGTCTCGCGCTCCAGCAGGGCCGCTGCGATCCGGTGCATCGCGTCCGAGTGGGTTTCCACAATCGCATGCGCCGATTGATAAGCCTCGTCGATCAGGCGACGCACTTCAAGGTCGATCTGCCGGGCTGTCTCTTCGCTGAAGTCCCTGTGCTGCGCAATCTCGCGGCCCAGGAAGATCTGCTCTTCCTTCTTGCCGAAGGTGAGCGGGCCCAGACGGCTCATGCCGTACTCGCAAACCATGCGCCGCGCCAGATCGGTAGCGTTTTCAATGTCGCTGCCCGCCCCGGTGGACATCTGGTTCAGGAAGATCTCCTCCGCCACACGTCCGCCATACGCAATCGCCAGATTCGCTTCCAGATATTCCCGTGTGTAGTTGTGCCGGTCACCGGGCAAGAAAATGGTTACGCCGAGCGCCATGCCGCGGGGAATGATCGTGACCTTGTGAATGGGGTCGGAGTGCTCGCACTTGAACGATACCAGCGCGTGGCCCGCCTCGTGATAGGCGGTTACCCGCTTCTCCGCTTCGGTGAGCAGCATTGACTTGCGCTCGGCGCCCATCAGCACCTTGTCCTTGGCAAGCTCGAAGTCGTACATCGTGACCTGCTTGCGGTTCATGCGGGCGGCGTTCAGCGCGGCCTCGTTGACCATGTTGGCCAGGTCGGCGCCGCTGAAACCGGGTGTTCCGCGAGCGAGCACGTTCAGGTTGGTGTCGTCGGAGGTCGGAACCTTCTTCACATGCACGCGCAGGATTTCTTCGCGGCCACGCACGTCGGGCAATCCCACCACCACGCGGCGATCGAAGCGCCCTGGGCGCAGCAGCGCCGGGTCGAGCACGTCGGGGCGGTTGGTGGCTGCCACGAGAATCACGCCGTCGTTGGACTCAAACCCATCCATCTCGACCAGCAACTGGTTGAGCGTCTGCTCGCGCTCGTCGTGCCCGCCGCCGAGGCCTGCGCCGCGATGCCGTCCCACAGCGTCGATTTCGTCGATGAAGATGATGCAGGGTGCATTCTTCTTGCCCTGTTCAAACAGGTCGCGGACGCGGCTTGCGCCCACGCCCACAAACATTTCTACAAAGTCCGATCCTGAGATCGAGAAGAACGGAACGTTCGCCTCGCCGGCCACAGCCCGCGCCAGCAGCGTCTTGCCGGTTCCCGGTGGGCCCACCAGCAGGACGCCCTTGGGAATGCGCCCGCCCAGCTTCTGGAACTTTGCCGGCTCGCGCAGGTAATCGATGATCTCCTTCAGTTCTTCCTTGGCCTCATCCACGCCGGCCACATCCTTGAAGGTGATCTTCTTCTGCTGCATCGAGAGAAGCCGTGCGCGGCTCTTGCCAAACGAGAGCGCCTTGTTCCCGCCCGACTGCATCTGCCGCATGAAGAAGAAGAAGATGAAGCCGATGAGAAGGATCGGGCCCACATTGATCAGCAACTGAAATGGGAGATTGCTCGATTGCGGCTTGATCGACAAGGAAACCTTATCGGCGCGCAGCGCCTTCTCCAGCTCGGTGTAGTCAGCAGGAACCGTGGTGTGGAACTGATCCTTGGGCGTGGCCTTCAGATGGCCATGCAGCTCGTCGCCTTCGATGGTCGCATCCTGCACCAAGCCGGCTTGCGCCTTGTCGAACAGATCGGAGTATGTGATCTCCGTATCCTTGCCCATGCTGCTGTTCTTTGACCACATGGTCAAAAGAAGCATCAGGCAAGCCAGGATCACAGCCCAAAACATGATCGTTTTGACGGTCGAATTCACCAGGATTCCTCTTTCCCGGCGGGACAGAAGCCAGTCAACGCGCTTCCAACACCGCCTGCATCATCCTTTAGACGCCCGCAACTCGCTGAAAGTCACAGAAAGTGCAAGCCGCCCTGACGACAGACACGAGTATGTCGCCGCCGAATGAGCAGTAACTCAGATTGTACTCCCAAGCTGGGAAAAACTGGAATAACCCGCAAGTGGGTAATGGGTCACTTGAAAGGTACGGGGCTTCTGTGTGAAGGGTAGGGGCTTCAGACCGTAGATAAAACCCTATATCGCCCCCTGGACTTTGGCCCCCGAGGGGGAGCCCCTTCAGGCCAGGTTCGTTGCCACAACGTCAATTCCACCCTCCGGCTCCAACTCCACGCCCTGCATCCATAGGATGCGGCCGCCGACCTCGAGGACCGGCCAAAGAGCCCTGCTGCTGCCCGTAACCCGCATTCGTTCCAGCACCTCTTTCACCTTGCGGGGGCCGCCCGAGTAGCGCAGCCTCACCCGGTCGCCCGCGCTCCAGTTCCGCAGGGTAGCCTCTATGGCGGGATCAGCCGGCTGACTGTCAGAGGATCCCGGTTGCCCCACAACTTCAATCCGCAGCCGCAGTCCGAAGGCTGGAGCAACGATTTCGCCCGGAACCATCCCGTGGTATTCGGGAACCGTCTCATCGTCCGCGCTCGCAGCCCCCACCGTCAGCCGCAGTTCACGCGGAGTTCGCTCGGCCCGCAACCCCAGCGCCAGTTCGCACCGCTGGCCCGCCCTGCCAGTGAGCGCCAGCGTCCTAAGCGCCTCGGTCGAGGCAAAATCCGGCGCAGCGCCCAATTGTTCCGCTACATAACGCAAAAGTCGCCTCTGTAATGCCGGGGCCAGCGCGGCCAGCCTGGTCACGTCGAGCCCAAGCCCATCCTCGCCAGCGCGGCCCCCGCCCCGCACCGGGCGGCCTGGTAAGACAAGCTGCGGCGCAAGCCTGCCCATCTCGCCTTGCCACCACGCCTCCTCGTCGCGGGCCAGCGCGGCCATCTGCGCCAGATGCTCGCGAAGCCGCGGATTCCAATCCTCCAGCAACGGAAGCAGCTCGTGCCGTATGCGGTTGCGGGTAAACGCAGGATCGCGATTCGACGAGTCCTCCCGCCAGCCCTGCCCAGAAGCTTTCAGGTAGGCCTCGACCTGGGCGCGTGTAGCACCTAGCAACGGGCGCAGAATCGGCCCTTCGGGAAACGCGACCGCCGGATAAATCCCGCTCAGCCCCTCAGTCCACGCCCCGCGCAGAAACTTCCCCAGCACCGTCTCCGCCTGGTCGTCCAGGGTGTGCGCGGTGGCGATTGCATCGAGCGGGACTTCGGAGAGAAGTTTGCGAAACCACAGGTAGCGCAGCCGCCGAGCAGCCGTCTCAATGGATTCGCTCGCAGCCGAGGCCTCGTGCCCGGCATCTACGCGCTCCTGGTGGAAGGGCAACCCCAGCCCGGCAGCCAGCGTGCGCACAAACTCCAGGTCGCCGTCGGCCTCGGAGCCACGCAACCCGTGGTGTAGATGGGCCACATGCAGCACCAGTCCCAGCTCGCCGGCCCGTTGCGCCAGAGCGCAGAGCAGCGCCACCGAATCTGCACCACCGGAGACGCCCACCGCCAGCCGCAATCCCGGCTTGAAAAGAGCCGTCTCGATCGGCAGTACCGGAGGCGCGGATTGAGACCTGCTGGAACGCATCTCAAAATCATAATGTGTCCTGCACATGCATGTTCCGTGCAAGCCCGGCGCCGGGGGCCGGAGCGATTCCTGTTTTTAGATAGGGAGACCCGCGGCGTCCTCCCCTATACTGAGGCCATGTTGGAGACCCGCCTAGCCACCGTGGCCGACGCCACGCTCATCACCGCCCACCGGCGCGCCATGTTCGCCGCCATGGGCAAGACCACCGATTCAGTCCTGGATGCCATGAGCCAGAACTTCCTTCCCTGGGTGACCCGCATGCTGGCCGAGGGTAAATATACCGGCTGGATCACCACCGACGAGGGCCGCACTGTCGCTTCCACCGGCATGCTGGTCCTAGACTGGCCGCCGCATCCGCTGGACCCCGCCGGCGAGCATCGCGGCTACATGCTCAATGTCTTTGTCGACCCCGAATACCGCCGCCGCGGCCTGGCCCACGCGCTGGTGAACCGCTGCATGGACGAGGCGCGACGCCGGGGCCTTCGCGTGGTGGCGCTGCACAGCTCCGACGCGGCCCGCAGCATCTACGAGGCTTGCGGCTTCCGTGGCACCAACGAAATGTTCTATGTGGAGCACGACGAGGGCTAGGCCGCCCGTCCCAACGCAGCGGAATGGGAGACTATGAACCCTGACCAGTGCTCCGTTATAGAAAGTCTGCTGCATGCAATGCCTAGATGCAATGCTCGCCGTTGTATACTCCATCCGTTATGCAAGTATTTGCGATTCTCCCCGCCGCGGGTCTGGGCACACGTATGGCCGGCCCGCAACCCAAGCAGTTTCTGGCCCTCAACGGACTGCCGATCCTGATCCATTCACTGCGCGCTTTTGCCGCCGTGGAGCGGGTGACGGCCATCTACGTAGCTGTGCGCAAAACCGAGATGGAACGCGTCGAGGCACAGGTGGACGAGTTCGGCTTTCACTCCCGCGTTCATGTGGTCGAAGGCGGAGACCACCGTCAGGAATCGGTTTCCCACGCCCTGGCCGCGCTCCCCGCCCAGCCTGACGACATCGTCCTGGTCCACGACGCCGTGCGCCCCCTGATCGACGCCGCCACCATCGACCGCACCATCGATGCCGTTCAGCAGCATGGAGCGGCCATCGTCGGCCTGCCTGCTGTGGACACCATCAAGCAGGTCGAGCGCACCGCCCACGGCGCGCTTGTGACCTCGACCATCCCGCGCGAATTTATCGTGCTGGCGCAGACCCCGCAGGGCTTCCGCTACGGGCTGCTCCAAAAAGCTTTTGCGGAGGCCACGGCGGACGGCTTTATCGGCACCGACGAAGCCTCGGTTGTCGAGCGCGCCGGGCATCCCGTAGCTGTAGTCCACGGTTCTCAGGTTAATCTGAAGATTACCCAGCCGGGCGACCTGGAGTTGGCTGAGTTCTACCTCCGCCAGCGCGCCCGCTAATTCCAATTCGATGAAATAATGGCTTTAGCTCTAGTGAGGTGAGTCTGAAGTTCATCGAAGGACAACCGCAGATTCTTCGACTCACCACCCCCGAACTGAAAGACGTTCGGGGCCCCGTTCGCTCAGAATGACAGCCAGTTTTGTGATGCGTATTTCGGATTCAGGACACTAGCAGGGATGGAACAAAAATGCTGCCATCCTGAGCCGAGCGCCAAATATCGATGTCATGCTGAGCGCAGCGAGGAAGAGCCGAAGAACCTGCTGCTTTTTCGTTTCTTCGGTTTAATCGCGAATTTGCTGACATCCTACAGGCTTCAGGAACAGGCACGGTAACCATGGAAACACGCATCGGATTTGGCTATGACTCGCACGCGTTCAAACCGGGCGTGCCCTTGCGCATCGGCGGACTCACGCTCGACCACCCCGAGGGGCTGGCCGGCCACTCCGACGGCGACGTCCTGCTCCACGCCATCACCGACGCTCTGCTCGGTGCAGTGGCCGCCGGCGACATCGGCAGCTTCTTTCCGCCCGGCGATCCGCGCTGGAAAGACGCCGACTCGGCCATCTTTCTCAACCTGGCCATGGAAGAGCTGCAAAACGCCGGCTTCCGCATCGTCAACATTGACGCCACGCTCATCCTGACCGCGCCCAAAATCGGCCCCATCGCCCCGGAGATGCGCGCCCGCGTCGCCGACCTGCTGACTCTCGGCATCGACCAGATCAGCATCAAGGCCAAGACTCCCGAGGGCCTCAACCTCGATCATGTCGCCCAGTGCCATGCTATCGCTCTCGTCGAGCGCGTCGTTGAATCCGACGAGCTGAAGACCATGACCGCCGTCATCGAGAGCCAGCGCCAGCTTGAAGACGTAGTCGAGGACCTGCTCAGCACCGTCCATGGCGTCCCCAAAAAGCGCGTCGCGCCTGTCTACGACACCGAGGACATTACGTAAAAGCAGGGATCAGAGACATCTGCCCGTGTGAATGGGCTCGCGCAAAATATGGTACACTTGTGTACGCATGAGTACAAAAGGAGAGGCCATGGAAACGCAAAGAGTCGGTATCAGGGAATTCCGCGACAAGCTCGCCACCTACCTGTTGGAATCCGACCGGGCACTGGCCATCACCCGCCACGGCGACACTATCGGGTATTATCTGCCGGCGCGGCGCAAGCGCAGCGAGGCGGAGGTAGAGTCTTTGCGCCAGGCTGGCGAGCGCATGGAGGAGATGATGAAGGCCGCCGGCGTCACCGAAGATGAGATCATCGATGACTTCAAGCGGTGGCGTAAAGAGGGACGAAAATGAGCGAGCCCAAGAGGGTAGTGCTTGATGCCAATATCCTCTTGCGCGGAGTATTCGGGACTCGGGTACGCGACCTGCTCGCCTCCTATCAGGAAACAGTCGCCTTTTGCACACCGGACATCTGTGTCGAGGAAGCATTGAGATATGTTCCAGCGATTGCGCAGCGCCGGAAACTCGACCCTCAAGTGAGCGAAGCCAACCTTCGCCAACTTCTGCAAGCCTGCGTCAATATCGTGGATCGGAGTCTTTACGAGGAGTTCGAGGATCGCGCTCGATCACGAATTGCTATGCGCGATGCGGACGATTGGCCCGTCGTTGCCACCGCGCTGCTGATCGACGCGCCCATCTGGACCGAAGACCAGGACTTCTTTGGCAGCGGCATCGCCACCTGGACCAGCAACAGAATCGAGCTATATCTGCGCGATGCGTAGTCCGGGGATCTGCTCGCCAGCGTCCATGGCGTGCCGAAAAAAGCGCGTCGCCCGGGTCTACGGTACAGAGGACATCACATAGGAAAAGGGCTTAAGAATAGGGGCGATTGTGATCAATGGCCGAACAAATTCGCGTAAAAGATTAGGCCATTTGTGGCCTTTGTGGATTGCTATCGGATGTCCACTATTGCTGATTCTTTTTGAAGCTTCTCCGATCGCGCCAAATTTTCTGCTTGTGGTGGTGGGCGTACCTGCGCTCCTGCTCATCTGGGCGGCCCTGGGATTGTGGGCTGGTGTACTTTCCATTAGACAAATGGGGCGATACGAATGGAGGCGGGCAATGATTACTGCAGTCCTGCCTATAACTATCCTCTCCGCGAGTCTCAACTTCTTCGCATTCATCCATTTCTGCAATGATGCTGGAGACATCCTTCATTTCGCGTTCTACCACCAGTCCTATCTCAGAGAAATTCAGGCCACGCCATCCAACGGGGAACCTCGACTCGATGTCATTAACCTGGGAGGAATGATTTGGAGTTCGCGGGGATATGTGTACGACGAAAGCGATGAGGTATCGCGTGACGCCTCAGCACAATCAACTGCTTGGAAAGTCAGAACGCAAGGAACAGAACTTAGCTGCGGTTATTTTGCTCGCCCGATTCCTGGCCATTTCCCTGTCACCCGGCACTGGTATGTTGCGTCATTCAATTGTTGACAATGCCGAATTTGCCTGGCGCCATGAACATGAGAACTGAGAAGTTTTACGCCGAGATTAGCTGACCGAAGACATCGGGCAGATTCATATACAACGGCGTTCCCTTGACTTCCAGGCGGGAGGATTCGACCCAATCTGTTCCGGAACACATGCGGCCGGTGCGCGTTTTCGGATCGATGATCCAAACCGTTTCCACGCCCATCGCCCGATAATCCTGCGCACGCTCCTGGGTATCGGAGTAGCTATCGTCGGGAGATAGTATCTCAATAACCAGAAGCGGCGGCTCGGCGATAACATCCGGTTGGGGGCCGGGTGTAAGCAGAGTTACATCTGGAATCCTGACACGAGTCGGCGACACCTGCACGCGCTGTTCGGTAACGACCTGCGCGCCCCACTCTTGCTCATGATTTCCAAACCAGCGAGCCAGCAATGCCTGAACTCGCGCGTGCTCGTACTTGCCCACATTGCGCTCCCTGACCTCACCATCCACGTATTCGCAGTCTGGCCTATAGCTGGTGCTCATGTATTCATGCAGCGGGATGTGCAAAGCCGTAGCCATATGGAGGAATGGTAGCATGATTTCTATTCATGCCGGAATCGGTTTGTCCAAGAATCACGCATCTCGAAGGCTTCTACCCAATGAATCAGCGCCTCACAACTATCATCGCCGCTCTCTTCGTAATTTTGCCGCTGACGGTTCCGGCACAGTCCCCCGACTGGCGCACGCCAGCCGAGATCGCCGACTACCGAACGACCCCGGACTACGGCGAAACCGTCGCGTATCTGGACCGCGTCGCCGCGGCCAATCCCTCCCAGGTCAAGATCGAAAACTTCGGCAAGACCGGCGAAGGCCGCGACCTCAAGATCGTCATCGCCTCGAAAGACGGCGTCTTCGACCCCGCCGCCATCCACGCATCCGGCCGCGCCATCCTGCTCGTTCAGAATTCCATCCACGCCGGCGAGATGGACGGCAAAGACTCGTGTCTTGCCCTGCTGCGCGACATCGCCATCACCAAAACCCAAGCTGCCCTTTTGGATCATGTGGTCTTCGTCTTCATCCCCGTCTACAACATCGACGGCCACGAGCGCCGCTCGCCCTATAACCGCATCAACCAGAACGGCCCCGAACTCTCCGGCTGGCGCGGCAACGCCACCAACCTCAACCTCAATCGCGACTACATGAAGGCCGACGCGCCCGAGACCCGCGCCTTCCTGAAGATGTTTCATCGCTGGCTGCCCGACTTCTTTGTCGACGACCACGTGACCGACGGCGCGGACTACCAATACGACGTGACCTTTACCCTCGACGCCACGCCCGACGTTGCGCCCGCCACCGCCCAATGGATTCGCGACACGGTGACCCCTGAGCTGGAGCGCCGGGTGGACGCGAGCGGCCATCTCGCCTTCCCCACGTACGTCACGCTCAACGACGACACCGATCCCGCGCAGGGCCTGGCCTTCAATCCCGATCCGCCGCGTTTCTCCACGGGGCAGATGATTCTGGAAGACCGTCCCGGCCTGCTGGTCGAGCTGCATATGCTCAAGGACTACAAGACGCGCGTTACGGGCAACTACGAAATTCTCCGCGCGCTGCTGGAAGTGATGAACCGCGACGCAGCCAAGCTGATCGCGCTCAACCGCGAGGCCGACGCCGATGCCACCAAGCTCGGGGCGCACCCGCTCGGCGATGAAAAATTCCCTCTGTCCATCGACGCCAACGGCGAAACTACTCCGGTTGTCTTTCACGGCTACCAGTACATGCGCGCCCTGAGCGAAATCTCCGGCGTCATGTGGGTCCAATACTCCCACGTTCCCTGGAATGTGACCCTGCCCCTAGCCACCGGCGTCAAAGTGACAGCCTCCACCACGCCTCCAGCCGCTTACATCGTTCCCCCGCAGTGGACCCAGGTCATCGACGTGCTCACCGCCCACGGCGTAACCCTCCGCCGCACCACCGCGCCGTGGACCGGCAAGGTCGAGCGCTACCGCTGCTCCGGGATGACGTGGCAAGACAAGCCCTTCGAGGGCCGCCATCCCATCTTCCCCGGCGAGGACGCGGGCGCTATGCCCGGGCGCTACGGCCAATGCACGCTCACTACGGAGACCCTAACGTTCCCCGCCGGCTCGGTCGTGGTCCCGCTCAATCAGCGGCTCTCCAAGGTCGCCATTCACTGGCTTGAGCCGGACGCGCCGGACTCCGCGCTGCGCTGGGGCTTCTTTGACGCGATCTTTGAGCAAAAGGAGTACGGCGAGGCCTATGTGCTGGAGAAGCTGGCCCGCGACAACATGGCCAAAGACCCGGCGCTGAAAGCCGAGTTCGAGCACCGCGTCCAGTCGGACCCGCGCTTTGCCGCCAGCCCCGACGCGCGCCTCGCATTCTTTTACGAGCGTTCGCCCTGGTACCTGCCGAACCACGTCGGCGAGTATCCGGTGGGGCGATTGCTCTCGCTTGACGGCCTGCCGCTGGAGTAGAAAATTGTCCGCGGATTACAAGTGTGGAACCTGGTAGCGGAGGATTTGCTCGTCCACGGTGACCAGAACCAGTCCTTCCAGTTGCGCTTGCGCCACCAGCAGCCTGTCGAATGGATCGCGATGCACTTGAGGAAGCGTGCCTGCCCACTCAGCGTGTTCAACGGTAATGGGCAAGGCCCTGAACCCGTGACCCTCAATAGCCTTTCCAAGAGCCCGTCCGAAGATCAGCTTCCCCGAAGCCCGCTTGATAGCAATTTCCCAAACCGTTACGGCGCTGACAAAGACCTCATTGCCGGGCGAGGCAACTGCCGAATGAAGCACGCTCGGCAAACTGTCATCGTTTGAATCCCACCAGAGGAAGGCGTGCGTATCGAGCAAAAGTTTCATGCCCTACAGTCCAAAATCCTGGAGCACACCCTCCGGCAGAGGGGCGTCAAAATCCTCGGCAATATAGGTAATTTCAAGCAGGTTCTGTCCGGACTTCCGCGGCAGCTTCGGCTCCTGCGTCATTGCAATCAGCCGCGCCATCGGCTTGCCCGCCTTGGCAATCACAATCTCTTCACCGCCAGCGGCCCGATCGACCAGGCTGGAAAGCTGCGTCTTTGCTTCGTAAAGATTCACCTGCGTGGACTTGGCGGAATGCTTCCCCGCCGACGGAGTCGGATTTGCGGCCATCGTTCTACTCCTCGACTCCAATTGTGGGCCGATTTGCACAGTTGGTCAAGTTGGTCAATGTATGTGATCAACATGACCTGCTCTGCACTTTGATCCATGCTATGATGGCGTCGTAAATTTTCACCTTCGGAGAGAGCTATGATCGATCTAATTCAGCCTTGGCACCTTATTGTCATTCTGTTTATCCTCCTCCCCATCACCGCCATAGTTATCGTTCCGTACTGGATCATTTTCAAGAAGGCCGGCTTTCAGCCCGCGCTCTCGATTTTGATGTTTGTCCCTCTGGTCAACATCGTCATTCTTTACGTGGTGGCCTTCTCCAGGTGGAAGTTAGCTCCCCGGCCTGAGCAATAGTTCATACGATTTCGATTGCAGTTTTTCCCAATTGGCCTTACCTTTGCTCCGAACTGCCATTTCGCTCTGGAGCGTTCTCTATGCATGCTTTAGCTCTAATCCTCTTGCAAAGCCAACCCGATCCCGAAGCGATCAAGCGCATGGCGCTGGGCTTTGCGGTCTTCGGCTTAATCGCTATCGTGGTGGGCTTGGCCCTCGTCATGGTGCCCTTCTGGTTCATCCTCAAGAAGGCTGGCTTTTCGCCCTGGCTCTGTCTGCTGTTTATCGTTCCACTCGGCAATCTGGTCCTGTATTACCTGCTTGCCTTTGGGGAGTGGAAGGTTGTGCCCGTCTCCCAGCTAGGCTACCCGCCGCAACCGCCTTATCCACCCCCACCGCAGTACCCGCCCCAGGTCTGACACGGCGCGGTCTCGGGTGGCTCTCGTCTCGATCTTGAGATGTGGAGAGGATGAATCGCGACCGGCGGTTTTTGATCTCGGATATTCCGGATTGCAAGGGTTCCCAAGTCTGATGTTAAAAAACGCTGGGCTTTCAATGCTGCGGAAAAACTCTACGGTCAGCCAAGAAGCGTCAGGGCACGACTTCAGTCGTGCCGATAGACGCCTCCAATAGGCCTTGGGCTTTAGCCCCTGCGTGCTTTTGCTTTTTCAAGTACGCCGTTCCGAACGGATACTCGTCTGGCCTGTTTGCCAGACCCGCTTTTACCGGATTGTTTTCGATGTACTCGCGATGTTGTTGAAGGCTTTTGTCATCGAGGACGCGCACATCCGAGAACCCACGCTGCCAAATCTCGCCGCGAAAACCTAGTTCTTTGCTGGCGCGAAAGGAAAAGCTGCCTTTGATCAATTGCATCGCCTTCTCGATGCTTATCTCGCCCGGTAAGGTCATCAAGATGTGGACATGATTGGGCATAATCACGAAATCGTGAACGGTAATTTTCCCGGACGCATATAGGCTCGAAGGACCTCGATCAAGAGTGCCGTCATACGATCCGTCTGAAAGAGCGATCTTCCGCCTGCTGTGCGCGTGGTTACAAAGAATGTGCGCGGATAAAATGATGCACTCGATGGGTCCGAAGGCCTGGTAGGTATCGACATAGCAGGTGCTAAAGCCCTCCACTTTTTGGGGTCGCTGGCGGCACGACTGAAGTCGTGCCCTGACGCTTCAAGCTTACTCGAATTATTTCGCTGTGGATGAGAGCCCCTTTTGCGTGCGTCAGGGCTTTACTCGATATCATTCCCAGGTGAATTCGATCGGCGCCTGGATGTCCGGGTGAAGACTGTTGTGCACCGGGCAGGTATGGGCGGCTCTCTCAAGTTTCTGTCTGTTCTCAGGGCTGAGGGAGTGAGGTACGTGGATTTTGACGCTCAGGCTCTTGATCATTCGCGGCGGCGTGGTTGTCATTTCCTTTTCTACGGTTGCCGTGGTCCCGGCGATGTCGATGTTCAACGTACGGGCCATGATGCCCATGACCGTTAGCATGCAAGTGCCGAGCGCGGTTGCGACCAGGTCAGTGGGCGAAAAACTCTCGCCGCGCCCCTGATTGTCCTTGGGGGCGTCCGTATTGAGCTTGGTTCCAGAGGGAGCGTGGACTGCTTCGCAGTGCAAGTCTCCCTGATATTCGGACTGTATGGCGACCATGATTGCTCCCTTGAAGAGATTTCTGGAATGGGGGTGCGCGGGAAATGCGCGCAGCCTATCCATCATAGGGTACGTGCCCATACGGCACCTGCGCATCAGCCCGCTGCTCTTGAGCGCAACCCTCCAGTGGGATAATGAATGAAAGCCATGACCGACGCACATCCGGAAAGCCACGACGCTCCAAGCCAAGCCGCTCCCGCTCCCTCCAGCTTCCTCCGCGATCAGATCGCCGAGGATGTCCGCACCAAAAAGTACGGCGACGCCATCGTCCAGACCCGCTTTCCCCCCGAGCCCAACGGCTATCTCCACATCGGCCACGCCAAGGCAATTTGCATTGATTTTGGCCTTGCGGATGAATTTGGTGGAAAAACAAACCTGCGCTTCGACGACACCAACCCCGAAAAAGAGGAGCAGGAGTACGTCGATTCCATCCAGCAGGACGTCCGCTGGCTCGGCTTCCAGTGGGACCGCCTCTGCTACGCCTCCGACTACTTCCCCCAGCTCTACGAGTGGGCGCTCCAGCTCATCAAGGCCGGCAAGGCTTATGTCGATGACCTCTCCGCCGATGAGATTCGCCGGCACCGCGGCACCCTCACCGAGCCCGGCACCGACAGCCCTTTTCGCAGCCGCTCCGTCGAGGAGAACCTCGACCTCTTTACCCGCATGAAGGCCGGCGAGTTCCCCGATGGCAGCCGTGTCCTCCGCGCCAAAATCGACATGGCGTCGCCCAACCTCAACATGCGCGACCCGGTCATGTACCGCATCCTCCACGCCACTCACCAGCGCACCGGCGACGCGTGGTGCATTTATCCCATGTACGATTACGCCCACGGCCAATCGGATTCCATCGAGCGCGTCACCCACTCCATGTGTACCCTCGAGTTCGCCGACCACCAGCCCCTCTACCGCTGGTTTATCGAGCAGCTCGGCATCTTCCCGTCGCAGCAAATCGAGTTCGACCGCCTCAACATCACCTACACCCTGCTCTCCAAACGCAAGCTACTGCAGCTCGTCAACGAAAAGCGCGTGAGTGCCTGGGACGATCCGCGCATGCCCACGCTCTCCGGCCTGCGCCGCCGCGGCTTTACTTCTGAAGCCATCCGCGCCTTCGTCGCCGCCAGCGGTGTCTCGCGCACCAACGGGTCGACAGATGTTGAAATGCTCGAGCACTTCCAGCGCGACGACCTCAACCGCCGCGCCAGCCGTGCCATGGCCGTGCTGCACCCGCTCAAGCTCGTCATCGATAACTACCCCGAGGGACCAAATACGGATCAGGTCGAATTCGTCGAGGTCGCCAACAACCCCGAAGATCCCTCCGCCGGAACCCGTAGGGTCCCTTTCTCAAGAGAGATTTATATCGAGCAGGATGACTTCCGCGAGGTTCCTCCGCCCAAGTACTATCGCCTGTCTCCCGGAAAAGAAGTCCGCCTGCGCAATGCGTACTTTGTAACTGCGCACAGCGTGGTCAAAGATGAGGCTGGCGATATTATCGAGGTGCACTGCACTTACGATCCGGCCAGCCGCGGCGGTAACTCGCCCGACGGCCGCAAGGTCAAGTCCACCATGCATTGGGTCTCCGCTGCCCACGCCATCTCCGCCGAAATCCGTCTCTACGACAAGCTTTTCCTCAAGCCAGACCCCAGCGATGTTGCGGAAGGCCAGGACGTTCTCGACAATCTCAACCCTAACTCCGTCGAGATCCTCTTAACTGCCAAGCTGGAGCCCTCTCTCGCGAACGCGAAGTTAGAAGACCGCTTCCAGTTTGAGCGCGTAGGCTATTTCTGCCTCGACCCGGATTCGTCCCCCGGTAACTTGGTCTTCAACCGCACGTTGCCCCTAAAAGACTCCTGGGCCAAGGAGCAGAAGAAAGCACCATTGCATGGAGCAGACGCTCGCTAATCGCTCGCATGGGCTGTTGTGCTTGTCCGGCCTCTTGTACCCATATTGGGAACATGATACAGTGTTTATGTGCGCATCATCGCTCGAAGCACGTTGACCCGGTTTCTCGACAGGCTCAAGGGAAGCAAGGACCATCGCGCGCTGAAAACCGCGCTGGACGCCTGGTTTCAAGAGGCGCGGCAGGCGGAGTGGAAGAATTCCGCCGACGTCAAGGCTAGTTATGCCCATGCCAGCATCGTCGGCGCGGATCGGGTCGTTTTCAATATCAAGGGAAATGCCTATCGGCTGGTGGTTGCCGTGGATTACCGGCGGTCCACGATCTTTATCAAATGGCTCGGAACCCACAAGCAATACGATGCAATCGACATGAGGACTGTTCAATATGCAACTGAAACCCATCAAGACTGACGCCGACCACGAGGCTGCCCTCAAGGAAATTGAACGGCTGTGGGGCGCCACGGAAGGCACCGTGAACGGAGATCGCCTGGAGATTCTCATCACGTTGGCCGAGTCCTACGAAGAGGCCCATTTCCCAATGGATATGCCGGACCCGATCGAGGCCATCAAGTTCCGCCTGGAGCAGCAAGGCGTGGACAAGAAGGCTCTCATCGGCATCATCGGCAATCGCACCCGTGTGTATGAAGTTCTGCGCCGCGATCGCGCCTTGTCGCTGACCATGATCCAGAAACTGAATCAGCATCTGAAGATACCCGCGGAAATCCTGATTCGCCCCATTCGCGTGAGAAAGAAGAAACTGGCGGCGTGAGATTGATCGTTCTATGCTTATGAAAAAGGTCGTGATATCTTACGTCTGAAAATCCTGACCTGAGATGTTTGGCAATCTGGTCTTCAATCGCACCATCCGCTAAAAGACTTTTGGGCCAAGATCGAGAAGAAGTCACCATTGCGTGGAGCAGACGATAGTGTGGGCCTCGTTGCATCCCATCCCGTCATAGGCGGGCCACGGTGTTAACGCTGCGATACTTGACGCTATAACGAGCGGACCCTATACTTCCTTGTCATGAGCCAAGGCGAAACCCTGTACAACACGAGGACTCCAGATAGGGCCCAATCGGAGTTCTATGAAGTTGTTTTCTCTGCGAGGCCCGCAGACGGTCCACAGTTGTTTGGAGTCACAGAAACTCATGGCTGGTGGGACGATAAGTCCAAGAAATTAATACACGAAGTGAGAACGCTGAGCCCAGACGAAGCGATGTCCTTTGAGGACGCTCAAAAGATGTATTTCGAATGTAGAAGCAACCGGGCAAGAGGGGGATTCGTTCATTCCTTTTCAAGGAATCACATGGGGGGAGAAGAGTATCAGCTCATTCAAGTTGAATGAAGAACGGGCGTGCCCACCCTCAATGCGTCCTCGTTTTTCTGCGGCTAAGGGGGATAGCAAGATGCACACATCTCACGAATGCTGAATGTCTCTTGTAAGCAGTAATATCAGGTCTTAAAATCGAGACCTGTGACACCCGGCTTCATCTGGAGCGAATTTGAGTCCTCTGACTAAGTTTTCGTTTTATCCAATTGGTCGGCTGTCAATAGGCCCCCCACAGGGTATGGAAGATGAAGACTTTGACCTGGAACTTCCCTTTGAGATCCTACCTAACGTCCAAATTGAGGACGTGTCTTCTCTCATCCGGAAGGGTGAATTTGACATCCATAAACCCGGTCTGGGGGAATACCGCATCCGGGAGCTTGAGCGGATCAAATATGCAATAATCCACCGTTACCCCCAGCACGGGCTGGACCCCGACACAGGCCAGTACCTAGTTGACGCAGGTCAGACGAATCGGTCTCGTAAGCTTGTTCAAGAAATGGCAGCGTGTCTGCGCATTATCCGCCCAGTTACCGTCTACGCAGATTTCTGCGAAGGCGAAGTTGCGGATAACGGTGAGTTATACCACTTCGCCTTCAACGAACCGGAGCCAAACTTCAGCCTCCCCACTAATCAGCGCCTTTTTGCCTTCCGCAACGAAGACGTTCAGATCCTTCGCTCCTACGCGTCCTTGTTTAGGTCAGCGATGGCGGGGCCCTTCTGGAAGTTTAGGATGGCTGTACAGATGTACGATACGGGCTATTTTCAAACCGCTCATTGGAAGATCCGATTTTTCCTTTGGACATCTGCGGTGGAGGCCCTGTTCACTTCGCAGAATCCCAATAGAGAGCACAGCGGTAGTCGCGTGGCTAAGGAAAGAATAAAGGAAATGCTGGGGCCGGACACCTCTGTGTATCCCCCCGAGGAACTCTCCAGGTTGAACACCAATCCAAACCTGACGGTCGTTGCTGGGTTGGACGAGATCTACTGTTTACGCAACCATATCGCACACGGCGACACGATACCTGATTATTACTTTCAGACGACTGGACGGCCTGATCTCAACGGCCCACTCGTTCGAATCGAGATGCTAATTGAAAACCTCAGCTTCATCGTTCGTCGAAGTCTTCTGAAGATAATGAAGGACAATCTATTGGAACATTTCCGGGATGCCGCGTCGTCAGAAGCGTACTTCGATACGCTCCAACTTACAAATACGGCCATCAGGAATCGCTTCGCGAGACCGACTTTTACTTGCTCGTCGTGATTCTGTCGTCGGATGCCCAGGTCCCGCTCTCGGGGGGAAACCACAACAATCCGCCTACGGGATGAGATAGGCGCCGCGGATCCCCTCATCGAGCGTCGCCAGCACCGCTCCATTCGCGCTCGCCAGTTGTAGCAGATGGCCATCCGTAGTCTGTTTGGGGGATTTAACCCATGCGGGAAGGAAAGAAATATCATTGCCGTCCGGGAGAAGTGTAAGCGCCAGTCTACTATTCGTCTTGAGGCTGAGCAGCAGAGTCCGCGCCTGCTGGACAGTGAAACCATAGTCCGGCGTTTGCGCGCTCACTCTTATAAATCCAAGTTCTGTAATCGAACAGGTCAACCAGTGCGCACCATCCTGGGATGCGATCCACGCATTGACGCGATCATGGAATCCATGGTGAAAGATTCCAAGCGCGACGAGAGCGTTTACATCGAGAAGGTATTTCATGGGAAGTCGACGAGCAGCTCACGAACCATCTCGCTGGTAAGGACGGGTGCATCGGGGCCCGCGTAAAGCACCGGGAAGCCAGTGATGGGGTCCTCGATAATCCTTGCCTTGAAATGCTTCCTCTTTGGAGCCGTCAGCACAATCCGGCCCTTCTCTACGGCAATATCGAGGGTATCGCCGGCGCGAAGGCCGAGCCTGCTGCGAATCGGTTGAGGAAGAACGATCTGGCCTTTCGTGGAAACCGTCGTCTTCATGGTAAGACAATCTTACCTTGGAAGCACCCGTGGATCAACATTCCGCGTGCCTCAGCCACCTGCCCCAGATCTCGCTCCTGCGCCCTTGGATTCCTGTCAGCCGCCAACCGGCAAGGCCTTCCCTTGCTCGAAGAACTCCCGCAGCTTCACCGTCGAGTACGGCGTCTGCCCCAGATACGTCGTGAGCATGAGTTCGGTGTAGGCACGATTTCCGGGGTTTCGCGGAAGTTGGGCGTGCATCGGCGATTGGTCCGCGAAGCGCTTTCGAGTGCAGTTCCAGCAGCGAGCAAGCCGCAAGAGCGGCGTCTGCGCAAGCTGGAGGCCGCGGTTCCTTTCATTGATCGGATTCTGCGGGAGGATCAGCACGCACCGCCGAAGCAGCGTCATACCGCGCACCGGATCTGGAAGCGATTGTGCGCAGAGCAGCCGGGCTTCGCGGTCAGCGAACGATCGGTATGCGGCTATGTGAGTCGCCGGCGGCAGCAGTTGGGGCTGATTGCTCGTGAGTCGTTCGTGCCTCAGAGTTACAACTGGGGCGTCGAAGGACAGGTCGATTGGTACGAAGCATGGGCGCTGGTCGGCGGTGAGCGCATCAAGCTGCAGGTGTTCGAGATGCGCTCGATGGCCAGCGGCGGCGCCTATCATCGTGCATTTACGCGCGCAACACAGCAGGCGTTTCTTGAAGCTCACGAGATGGCATTCCGCTATTTCGGCGGCGTCTTCAAGCAGCTTCGCTACGATAACCTGAAGAGCGCGGTAAAGCGCATCCTTCGCGGTCATCAGCGCGAAGAGACCAGCCGCTTCATCGCCTTCCGTTCCCACTGGCGTTTTCAGAGCGAGTTCTGCAACCCGGCTCGCGGCAACGAGAAGGGCGGCGTTGAGGGCGAAGGCGGATACTTCCGCCGCAACCACTGGGTGCCGCTTCCTGAAGTTCGCGACCTGGCGGAACTGAACTCCTATCTGAACCTGTGCTGTCACAAGGACCAGCAGCGTATTCTCAGCAGCCGCACAGATGCCGTGGGCACGGCCATGTTGCAGGAGCTGCCTCATCTGCTGCCGCTGTCTACCGAGCCGTTTGACCTGACGGAGAAGAGCTTCCCCACGGTCGATGGGTTGCGCTGTGTGCGGGTGCGGACCAACCGCTATTCGATCCCTCTGCCGCCAGGCACTGTGGTGGAGGCCCGCCTGCTGGCTGACTATGTTGAACTCTGGCATCAGGGCAAGCGTGTCGCGAGGCATGAACGCTGCTACAGCCGCCAGCAGCAGATACTCGATCTCGAACACTATCTCGATGTGCTGCGCAAGAAGCCTGGAGCGTTGGCCGGTTCAACGCCGCTGGCTCAGTGGCGACTTGCGGGAAGATGGCCCGATTCATTTGACCGCTTGTGGCAGGCACTGAACACGCGCCACGGCCGACAGCAGGGCACTCGCCAGATGATCGAGCTACTGTCTCTCGGCGCCAGAGAAGGCTGGGATCAACTGCGCGGTGCAGTCGATCAAGTACTTTCCCTCGGCTGCCAGGATGTGGCCGCGATCCGGCACCTCATGATAAGCGCACAACTGGACAGGCCCGCAGTCGAAGCCATCGAAGTCGGCCTGCTTGCCAGTTACGAACGACCGATGCCCGTGATGAGCGGCTATGACCAGCTTCTCCGTGAGGTGCCAGCATGAAGGCTGTTATAGAGAACCTGGAGAAGGCCGCGGTCGAACAACAGTGCCGCGTGCTGCGACTGCCGGCGGTCGCCGAGCAGTGCGCTCCACTGGCTGAAGAGGCCGTCAAGCAGCGGCAGACATATTTGCGATACCTGGAGGCGTTGCTGGCGGTTGAGTTGGAAGAGCGCGAACGCAACACCATCGCACGCCGCATCAAGGATGCACACCTGCCACGGACCAAGACCCTGGATGAGTTCGACTTCTCCAAGGCGCCTCAGATCCGCGCCACGGAGATCAGTGAACTGGCCCAGGGCGGCTATATCGAACGCGCTGAACCAGTAATCCTGATAGGTGACTGCGGCACTGGCAAGACGCATCTGTTGACCGGGCTCTGTGTGGCTGCCTGTCGTCAGAAGCGGCGAGTGCGCTTCGCCACTGCAGCCGCCCTGGTCAACGAACTGGTCGAGGCCAAGCAGCAGTTGCAACTGCGTCGCGTGCTTTCCCGCTGGGATCGCTACGACTTGATCGCCATCGACGAAGTTGGCTATGTTCCCATGGCCGATCTTGGCGCCGAGTTCCTCTTCCAGGTCATCGCTGAACGGGCGGAAAAGGCTGCCGTCATCATAACCACCAACCTGCTCTTTTCCGAATGGACCCAGGTGATCCCCAACGCCCGGCTCTGCAAGGCCCTCCTCGATCGCATCACCGACCGAGCCCACATCATCGAGACCGGAACCGACAGCTATCGCTTCCGAAGAACCATGGAGAAAGGCAGGAGCAAACCGACAGGCTGATAGATCTCACTCGATGGGGCCGGGCTTCCGCTACGCTCCAGCCCGGCCCCATCGAACCTCCTCAACACCACAATGGCCCATTAAGCTTCTACAAGTGGGCCAGAGTTAACTTCCGAAGATGGGCCAAGGTTAGTTGCCAAACACACTGATGGTGGCTCTTCACTATCTGAAGTATCAGCATGATCTGAGCGATGAAGACGTGGTTGCCTTGTGGGTAGAAAATCCTTACTGGCAGCACTTCAGCGGGATGA
>Ga0182024_10003996_pt1 | contig 34420 bp, 25 predicted proteins | sample P32metaG_FD_120480 | JGI IMG/M metagenome (GOLD analysis project Ga0182024, IMG submission 120480) | Permafrost microbial communities from Stordalen Mire, Sweden - P3-2 metaG (Illumina Assembly) | ecosystem: Environmental > Terrestrial > Soil > Wetlands > Permafrost | place: Sweden: Stordalen...
GGCGAACCGGCGGGGAACGTCCGAGTTGGTCCACACGTCCGAGGTCATCGTCTATCACCAGCAGCGTAACCGGGCCGCGCGACTCTCACGACAAGTACGATCACCGAAGCGCTTGTAGCGCTGTAGTATTAGGCGCTTGGTCAGCTTCAGGCCCGCATCATGGATTTGTTGCGTGAAGTCCTTGTCGGCCTTCAGACAACTCAAGATTGCCTTGCGATCCTTGCCCGCCTCATGCTCTTTCTGGATGCGCTGATAGACTTGGAATTTCAGCGGGTTGCTCTCGTGCAGCGGCGGTTTCGTTCGCTTCGGCTTCTTCCCTTCGGCTGGTCCCGTCCCGCCCTGGCTCTTCCCTTTGCCCGAGTGTGGGCGGAACTGGGCGCAGGCGTCATAGCAGGCGTCCAGCAGTGCGGCCATGCCTTCAGCAGTCCGCCCGGCGTTCACGCCAGCCACCAAAGCGGGGCGACGCAAATCCCCAAGCGACTTGAGCGGACCCACGCGAATCTGGCGGAAGTCAGGAAGGGGCCGCCCCCCGTGCGCGCATTCGACCTGATCCCTTGCGTGGTTGGCGAACTCCGTCAGCGCTCCCAAGTAGGCGTGGAGCGCTTCGGCCTGCGGCGGCTGAACCGGCTCTTGCGATGGGCGAGGCGGCCCTCCCCTTGCTTGCTGCGATTCGCTAATAGCGACCAGATCCCCCAGTTCCCGCGAGCGCGGGTCTAACACGTCAACCAAATGAGTCCAGGCCGCATCTGGACCCCCTTCGGGCGGATCGCCCCTCCGTTTGGATTGACGTGCCATCGCCAGCGTCTCAACTGGCGTCTCAAAAGGGTGCGGCGAAAGGCGGTGAGACTGTCCGCTTTTTCGGCTGGCCGGCCTATCCGCCGCACCCTTATACTAGCACAGGCGAAAGGCGGTTCGCAATTCACACGCTGCTATCACGGATATGGGAGAGTGCCTATCCTTCAAAGTGTACCATTACCGGCGGCCGGGTCGAGGGCGTCGTCATCGTCGACGTGGACGTGCCGCGGAGCTGATTGCGTCGGAACCGCAAACGGCTGTGGTACTGCCCATGCGACATCCCGCCGGATCGGTTCCGGCGCGTGATCGACTTCGCCGAAGTGGCCGGGCGGTCGGCGGAGAACGCGCCGCAACTGCGAGCTTGTCGCGGCGACCGGACCCCGCCGCAGGAGGCCGGAACAGGGAAGAGGCATCCTTTCTCATTCGATCCAACATCCGTGTCCTTCGGTTAGTCCTTCAGGCCCTGCGCCACGGCGCGGAATTGCTCCAGGGCGGTTTCGAGGTCGTCGGCGATCTCATGCGCCAGCACGTCCGGCGGCGGCAGGTCGTCCGAGTCCTCAAGGCTCTTGTCCTTGAGCCAGAAGATGTCAAGGCTCACCTTGTCGCGCTTCAGCAGCTCTTCATAGTCGAAGACTCGCCAGCGGCCTTCGGGGGTCTTCTCGGTCCAGGTGGGCTTGCGGTTGTGCCGCTCCCCCGGCCGATAGCACTCCACGAATTCGTCAAGGTCGGTGCGCTTCAGCGGGTTCGTCTTCAACGTGAAGTGCATGTTGGTACGCAGGTCATAGACCCACAGCTTCGAGGTCCACGGCTCGGCACGGCCCGGCCGGGCGTCGAAGAATAGGACGTTTGCCTTGACCCCCTGCGCGTAGAAAAGGCCGGTCGGCAGGCGCAGCAGGGTGTGAACGTCGCACTGCTCCAGTAGCTTCCGGCGCACCGTCTCGCCGGCCCCGCCCTCGAAAAGCACGTTGTCCGGCATGACGATGGCGCAGCGGCCGTTGGCCTTCAGGAGCGTCTTGGCGTGCTGGAGAAAGTTGAGCTGCTTGTTCTTCGTCGTCGTGTAGAAGTCCTGGCGCTCGTATGCCGTGTCTTCCTTCTCCAGGTCGCCGGCTTCGTTCACGACGGCGATGCTGCTTTTCTTCCCGAAGGGTGGGTTGGTCATCACCACGCTGAACGTCTCGCCGGGGTGGCTCGCCAGGCTGTCCACGCCCGACCGAACCGGGCACGGGTCGGCGTCGATGCCGTGCAGGTACAGGTTCATGATGCACAGCCGGGCCGTGTTCGGGACCAGCTCCCAGCCCTTGACGAACTTCCTTTGGAGATGCTTCTGCTGGTCCTTGTCGAGTTCCTTGCGCTGCCGGTGGACGACGTAATCGAGAGCGCCGAGAAGGAAACCCCCGGTTCCCGCCGCGGGATCACAAACGGTTTCGTCGGCCATCGGCTGCACGCAATCGACGATTCCCTGGATGAGGTCGCGCGGGGTGAAGTATTGCCCGGCGCCCCTGGGCGACTCCTCAGCGCTCTTCTTCAGCAACCCCTCGTAGATGTCGCCTTTCACGTCGGCCTGCATCGCCATCCACTTGACGGGTTCGATGAGGTCCACGATGAGCCGCCGCAGCGTGGCCGGGTTCTGGATGTCGGGCCGGGCCTTCTTGAAGATTTCGCCCAGCATCCCCGGCCGCTTGCCCAGCTCTTCGAGCGTGTGCCGGTACTGCGTTTCGAGGTCGTCGCCATCCTGGCTCAGCAGTTTCTGCCAGCCGAATTCCGCGGGCACGATGGGCGGCCGACCATGCGGCGGCCTCGTCAACTCATCGGCCATCTTGAGGAAGAGCAGGAAGGTGATTTGCTCGGTGTAGGCCATGTACGAGAGGCCGTCGTCGCGCAGGACGTGCGCGAAATTCCAGGCTTTGCTGACGATCTGCTGGGTGTCGGCGCTCATGGTTTTAGCTGGCTTGTCGGGTCCACCCACTCGCGGTCAATCCAGGCTCCGTGGAGGTGGTCGAAATCGCGGTCGGCGGTGAGTAACGTGGTTTTGGCGACGCGGGCGGGCGCTGCTATCCAAACATCGTTTTTGCCCATCGTGAGGCCGGCGGCGTCTGAGGCGGCGTCGATCTCTCCATACGCCTGGAGGATCTGAGCATCGCTGATGTCCAGAACCACGAACCCGGCGAGCAGGCTGGTCAGGGTCGTCTGCTTCGGCGTCCCCCACCGCAGCTTCCGTGACAGGGCGTACATTTCACCCACGGTGACGATGCACAGAGCGAAGGGGTTGCGCCCGGATCGCAAGCCATAGGTCGCGTCGAGGTACTGGCCGAACAGGTTGCCCCGCACCAGAGCAACGAGGATGTTCGTGTCGAGCAGATAACCGCCGGGCAAGGGCATCAACTCAACTCCTTGAGAGCGGCTTCGATTTCCTCATCGGTCTCGTCCCCCGGCCACTGCCCAAAGGCGGCGCGCAGGGCTTCGGCGTTCACCTTGTGATCCAGCGGGGTGAGGCGTCGCGACCCCATCGGTTTCGGTGTCTTGGCGAAGAACTGATCGGCGTCTGTCGCGGTGCGAAACTCGTCCACGTCCACGCGGAGCAGCCGGCCGGAAGGCCGGAACAGGGCCTTCCCGAAGACGATAATCCGCGACTGGAGCAGGGGCGCCAGCCTGTCAATGCCGCCCTCGATCAGCGTCCCGCGTATTTCTTGGCCGTCATCCATTTTCAGGGCGAGCGTCTGATTGCTGGCGCGGAGCATGTCGAGGACGCCGACCACGCGGACGCGCCGCGGCTCCGGCGTCTCGGAATACAGCCGTTCGGCAGCCTGGATGACCAACGGCGAGAGGCGGGCGGGATGGTGAACGTCGTAACGCCGGCTTTCGATTTGGGCCTCCTGAAACGGTCCGGCCAGCGCCCGCTTGAAGCGAGTCAGGCGCTTGAGCATCGACGGGTCGAAACGGTCGCTATCGACGTTTCCGGCTTCGACTTCAGAAAGAACGTCCCCCAGAAGGTCAAACCCGGTGTCCGCCGCGTCGGGGCGCGTCGGCCAGAGTTCACCCTGGCGATACAACTCCTCGGCCGCTTCCCCGAGCGAGGGCGCCTCGAAGTACAGCACGGTATCCCCGTCGCCTTCGTGGTTCACATAACGGATGTCAGCCGCCCGCTTCAGCCATGCCGGCGTCCGGCCCTTCATGGTGCTCCGGTTACGGAGGTTCATCGAAACCGCCGCGCACACGGCGACGGGCAATTCGGCGAACAAGTAACCCAGCCAGTGCGGAGGGAGTTTGCCGGCAAAATGCTCTGTGCTCGCCAGCGTAATGCGGTGAACGGTCGTGCTCATGGCGTCCTTCTTTCGGCGTCGCGTTCGTTCGCCGGAGGGGGGCGTCTCACCCCGGCCTTGCGCCGCCTCCGGTATTGTCTCCCATCCCGGCGCCCGGTGCCAGGGCCGTAGCAGTTCGGCCCTTGATGGCGAGCGTCCCCAACGCTGCCAGGTTCACGGCTTTTTTCTCCGCCGCCGGGTCTTCTTCTCGGACACGGGCGGGCGGAGTTGGGTGCGCTGCCCGGTCCCCGTCGGAATGTAGCCGTGCTTCCGCATCCAGGCTATGCAACGGGTGATGCGCGCTTCGGGGAACCGCTTCTTCGATTCGTCCCAGCCGTAGACTTCGGCGATGATCGCTTCTTCGCTCGCGGCATTACCGTCGATGAGCAGGTCATTCCAGGCGGCGTAGACCGTGGCGAACAACTCCGCCGCGTCGGCGTCCATGCCGGCGACGTGCGCCAGCAGTTCATCCACCGCGGCGCGCTTCTCGCCCAGGATGGCGACGGCCGCCTCGCACCGCTCGCCGATGTTCGGGCCGGGCTGGTAGCGGACACCGAAGGACGGGCGGTCCTCCTTGTTGAACCATCCTTGCTTCTTGGCGAAGCCTTCCAGCTTGTAGATGGTCTTGTCGAACGGCCCGGCGGTCCAGCGTTCAAACTCCAGACCGAGATCGACGCCGAGATGGGCTTGGGTCAGATGCAACACCTTCGCCAGCTGCGTCCGGCCAAACGACGGCCTATCCTTCAGCGTCCGGATGACGTAGCACACCACGGCCCCACGCCGAAAGATGTTCCCCGCCGGCTGCTTCCGCCGGCCGCCACTCGCCGCGGGCAGCTTACGAGCTGCCCTGGCGGGGTGGATGCGCCGCTCGGCTTCCCGGCTTTCCCGAATCCGGGCCAGCAGCACCGACGCCGGTTCGTCGGTCGGGTTCTGCGCGACCAGCCGGCCCTCGAAAGCGCGCTTCAGGATGCCCTGCCGAAGGCGGGCGGCGCGGCGGAGGTCGGCTTCGATCTGCGATCCGACCTTATCGACTACGGAAAGCCGCTGATCGATTTCCACCACGATCTTTTCTTGCTCCAGAGCAGGCGCGAGCGGCACTGGAAGCGAAGCGATCTTTCCGACGCTCAGAGTGTACAGTCCGCTCGTCGAGGCGGCGACTTCCGACACTCGCCGAGTGCCGTTGGGCGAATTCCAGTAAGAGTTCAGGTATTCGGGCGAGCCGCCCAATAGGCGTACACGGATGATATGGTTCTGGTGAACGCAGTCGTCAATGGTCCCATTCCAGATCGCTGAACGGCCGATCTCTGTCCGACTACCGTTCCCTTCGACCACAAGCAGATCGCCGCGACGAAGCCGCAATTTCTCCAACTCGCCGTTGAAAAGCTCGATTCGATGGACTTCTCCGAGGTCAAGCCGCCCACGAAGTACGTTGGCGACTCGGAGAAAAGGATAGCCGTTGTTCTGAGGCTTTCGTTTGGGCTGTTTTTGGATGCCACCCTGGACCTCTGCGATTTGATCCACGCTTGCCCAGCACCATCCCTCCGGGAGCGCAGGAAGACCAGCCGTGTCGGTGCCGGCCGGCTCAACATACTTCACCCGCCAGTCCTTCGGCGGCGTCTTCCCCGCCGCGGCGTACTTGGCGAGCTGATCGACCTCCCACTTCTTGCGGCGTCCGGCCAGGATGCATTCCAGCAGCTTCGACGCCGGTTCGGTCGCCGGATGCTCCGCCCGCCACTGCTCCGTCAGCTTGCCCTCGACGGCGGCCTTCAGCACGGCGGCCCGGTAGCGCTTCAGGTTCGCCTTCGCGCGCTTCAGGGCGGCGACGCCGGCGTCGAGGTCGGAGAAGAGTTCGTCGATCTTGGCGACAATGCGAATTTGTTCGTTGAGAGGCGGGATCGGCAAGCAAAATGCACCAATATCCCGCTGTGAAATCTTGTATATTCCGGCCGTTGTCCGAGCCTTTTTCTCGATTTGAGATCGAACGATTCGACTCGGCCAAAGCAAGTGAACGAAGCGCCGAAGACGGCCGACCCCGGCGAGCCGCAGTCGGATCATCGTGTCCGGGAAGACGATCAGCTCCGGCGGCTCTTGGGCAAGGGTTGATCTGCCGAGAAGATGTAACGAGCCGTTCCCTCTTGAAACGAATAGGTCGCCCTGCCGCACGGCGAGTGTCTGAGCAGTCGTTTCGCCGATAGGGATGTAACGCCGTTCTCCGTAATCAAACCCTGATTGCGACATCGCACTGAGGCGAAGAGCCGGAAACCCCGGCGGTGAGTTCGACCCCTTTACCGAAATGCCATTGCAGGTAGGCTCAATGAGCAAGTCTTCTACCGTAGTCCATGCCCATCCTTGTGGCAGGCTGGTTTGCTCGCTCATGCGGCCAACCTCAGATTCAGCTCTTCCAGAAGCGTATCCAGCCGGTCGCCGAACAGGTCAAACGCCCGCCCCAGCCCGCCGATGCGGTTGAACGGCATCCCGTCCAGGTCGTCGCGCTCAATGCTCAAGCTGGCGGCGATGTGGTCCTTGATGGCGTCGAGCCACTGCCGCTGGTCCGGCGTGAAGACCGCGCCGGCCGCGGCCTGCTCGGCGTGCCACTGCTGATACCGCTCTTCCACGGTCAGACCGAACGGGGCGAGCGGCGTATTCGGGTCGAGGGCGTGTCGCACCAGGGCGATCACGTCCACCAGATGCTTGCCGCCGTGGTCCCGCACCTTGTCCGGCTCGACCGCCTCGAACGCCTGCCAGAGCCGTTCCGCGTCCAGCGTGTGCGGCGGCCGCTTGATCGCCTCCGCCAGCTCTTTCACCTGTCCGTAGCGCAGACCGGCCCGGTACGGCCGGCTATACAGCACCTTCAGCGCCTCGATCTCGTCCTTGTGGTCCTCAATGAACTGCCGGAAGGTCGTCAGCATCGACCGGGCTTTCTCCAGCGCGGCGGCGTCGAAACCCGACCGAATCAGGCCGTCCGGCGTGTTCTCGTCGATTACCTGCGTTTGGTCCCTGGCGGTCAGGATCGCGTCGCGCAGCTCGAAGGTGTGGAACGGCTTCAGCGCCGCCCTCATGCCGTCCTGTTCCGCCTGTCGCAGCTGCTTGTCCGTCGGCTCTTGCCCCGGCGGGAGCTGGAACTTCTCCGCGGCGCGCCTGGCCGTTTCGTCCGGGTCGATGCTCCGCAGCAACTCGCCGGCAAGAGCGGGCATATCCTTGCCGCCGGACGCCTGGGCGACGGCCCCGCGCTGCTTGTCGTCCAACTGCCGGTCCAGCCGCGCCAGCCGGGCCGCGAGGGTTGAGACAATATCGGGATCGGCGGCCCCGGCGGCAACCGCGGCCAGCACCTTGTCGAGCGGCACCCACGGCTTGCGGTCCAGCGGCTTCGTTGCCGCCTTCTCTTCTTCGCACACGCCGACCGCGTCCACGATGACGTAATGCGTCTTCCGCAGGGCGTCGGGCGTCACCATGCGCAGGGCGTCGGGGTCGATGGCGCGGCAGCCACGGCCCTTCATCTGCTCGAAATAGCCGAGGGACCGGATGTTCCGCATGAACAGCAGGCATTCCAGAGGCTTCACGTCCGTTCCCGTGGCGATCATGTCCACGGTCACGGCGATGCGCGGGTTGAAGGAGTTGCGGAAGTCGGCAAGTAGTTCATCGGGCTTCTTGCCGGTGCTCTTCGACGTTATTTTCTGGCAGAACTCGTTCCCCTTGCCGAACTCCTCGCGGATGATGCGCACCACGTCTTCCGCGTGCAGGTCGGTCTTGGCGAAGACCAGCGTCTTCGGAACTTCCTTGCGGCCGGGGAAAATCTCGGTGAAGAGCTTGTCGCGGAAGGTGCGGATGACGAGCCGGATTTGGTTCTCGGCGACGACATCCCTGTCGAGTTGGTTCGCGGTGTACGGCAGGTCGTCGTCGAGTTCCTTGTACTTCTTGGTCTTGGTGCGCCGGTCCCGGTGCGGCACGAATATCCCCGGTTGTCGCGCCAGTGTCGCGCCGTCGCGGGTGATTTTCGTTTCGATGCGGTACACGTCATAGCCGACGTTCACGCCATCCACGACGGCCTGCTCGTGGGTGTATTCCTGCACGAGGTTCCCACCGAAGAAGCCGATGGTCTGCGCGGTGGGCGTGGCGGTCAGGCCGATCAGGAAGGCGTCGAAGTAGTCGAGCACCTGGCGCCAGACGTTGTAGATCGAGCGGTGGCACTCATCGACCACGATGAAGTCAAACGTCTCGATGGGTATGCGGGCGTTGTAGACGACCGGGAGCGGCTCGCGCAGCAGATGGCTCTCCGCCTCGAAGAGCGACGCCTCCTCGTTCTCTTCGGGGAACTCCTCTTCGCCTTTGAGCATCGAGTAGAGTCGCTGAATCGTCGTGATGCAGACCTTGGCGGCGGGGTCGAGGGTGTTTCGCTTCAAGTGCTGGACGCCGTATTCCTCGGTGAACTTCCGGCCGTTGTACGGGCTGACGTACTGCTGGAACTCGTTCAGCGTTTGCTTGCCCAGGTTGTTGCGGTCCACCAGGAACAGGATTCGCTTGGCATGGGCGAACTTGATGAGGCGGTAGGCCGCGATTACGGCAGTCATCGTCTTGCCGCTGCCGGTGGCCATCTGGATGAGAGACCTTGGGCGGTTCTCGGAAAGCGATCTTTCCAGGTTCGTGATTGTCTTGATCTTCAGCGGCCAAAGCCCTCTGACATCCAGCGCCGGCATCCGCCGGAGCAGGGTACGGACCTGGCTATCGAGGGTGGCGAGTCGGATCAGCTCTTCGGGCCGGTGGAAGGTGAAGACGACCCGGCTGCGCGCGTCCGGCTCAAGTACGTTGGTAAACTGCGTCACCGTGCCTGTGGATTCGTAGGCGAACGGCAGCGGCAGCACGAAATGCGGTAGATTGGCGGGCAGACCGTCAAGGTACTTGCCGGACTGCGTTTCGACGCCGGTTAGAGTATGTCCTTCCGGCTTGGCCTCGACGACGCCGACGGCCCGGCAGTCGGCGTAGAGCAGGTAGTCGGCCGACCCGCTCTTGAGATGGAATTCCCGCACGGCAACGCCCGGCCCCGCGGAGATGTTCATCTCCTTGTGGTCCTGAACGATCCACCCGGAGGCTTCGAGCAGGCGGTCGATTTGTTGCCGGGCTTGCTGTTCGGGCGTCATTGGCGCTCACTTGGGCTTGGCGGTTCGCCTTCTGGTGTCCCGCTGGCTCCGTGGTTCCTTAATCGAGCGACGCCTCGCCGTCTTTGCCCGTGCTGGAGATTGTCGCGGGTGCGAGGCGTCGCCGTCAATGATATTCTGGGTCCGGGTCCGCCCCGCAGGGCAGAGGCTCTTATGAGTGCAGACGTGACCAGAGGGCGGCCCGCCGCCCGCGGCAGATGCGTCCTGTGCGATCCCAGGGCTATTCCCGAAAGCGAACCGGGCCGGCTACCCATCGAGGACAACCGGCCCGGTCGGATGTCCGGTGCCGTTCGGCTCAGCAGGTGGTGCCGCGGGGCGGCGCACAAGCTCCGCGTTCTCAGTTCGGCGTGGGACGAACTCGGCATCGACCCGACGTTCGGCGAGAAACCGACGCCAGATGACGCGCCGCGAGACGTGCTACGGTTCCCGGCGGGGTGAGAGGTTTCGGCCTGGAGTGGACTTTGCACACGAATGGCCGTCTGCCCAAAATGCAGTCGGTTCCGCAAAAACGCGGTTGAAGGGCGGACGGGCCGGTGCCAGTCGTGCTGCCGTTGCAGCAGCCGAAGTGAGATTGCGCCGACAGATTGACGGACGGGTTGGCCTACCTCGCCTATCGGCGCTCGCTAGACGCTAAGGCATCCGAGAGCGCGCTCCCCTTCACGTCGAGGACGTTACGCGCCAGCTTGTAGTTCTCCCAGCGACGAGTCAGCTTTTCCATATGAGAGAGTTCATCGATCGCAGCGGCCGCGTCGCGCACCCGGCTCAGGCAGTCTTGCGGTCTTAGCGATGGGACGTTCATCTCCAGCCGGTACAACCGGGCGGTGTCCTTGCCCACATAGAGGCAAACGCCGCGCGCTTCCGCCGCAGGAACAACTGGCTCATCCGGGAGAACGTAGAGGAAGACGATCTGAGTACGGCCTGAATGGGGGTCGCGCTCGATGCGAACCGCGCGCGGCGCGTCATAAGGGGACGGGAACGAGCCAGAGGCGTCCGTGTAGCCAGACGCCAAGCCGGACTCGTCAAAGTACATCCACGCGCTCATCGTCACACCTTGCGCAAGATCTGATCCAGAAAGAACGGGATCAGGTCGAGGTACGCCTTGTAGAAGTGGCCTTCTTCCGGTATCGGCGCTGGCGCCTTGCCGTCCAAAATGATTACGCCCCACTTGCCGCGATTTACTTCCACGGGGATGCCACAGAGACAGCAAGGGCAGACTTTTCGCTTCCTGATCCTGTACCGCAGCCACCACTCAGGGACGCGAGCCCTGGAAGCGTAGTCCTTCACATTCGCGTCCGATGCGTCAGCGGACAAGTCGGGCAGGTCTTTCACCAAGATCCGTTTCCACAGCGCCCACGTCTGTCCGGCAACCCCTTCTGCATTAAGGGCGTCGTCGGGGGCAAGGAACAAGACATTTGTACTTCTGGTGGTGTGCCCAGACCGGGCAACCGGCACAAGCCACCCAGACCAGGGTGCCCGCCCTAGGCCCCACGGCCACACCCGCGACCTCCACGGCCAGACCCACCAGACAAACCTCTTGTGCTTGAACAGCGTCACGCGGTACTCGTGGGACAAGGCTTCGCCGGGGAAGGCGACAGTATGAAAGCGTTCCAGTACGCTCTCGACTGACGCCCATACCCAAGGCGGGCCTAAAGCCTTCCGCACCTGCCCCCCGCCAAACGATACCCCCGCTGAGGCTAAGACGATCCACCAAGCCTGATGCTGAATCGCTTGGACCCACTTATCCAGCGGGACGAAGTCTCCCGCGTCGGCCTTCAACAAGATGCCCACGACGGCAATGGTCACTACCGCGACGGCTCGGAGGACGGACGCCGAGTAGTAGGCGAACGTCCGCAGGGGGTGACGGCGCACGAGCGAATTTCTCTGGCTGGCGGATCGTCTCGCTCGCCAGTATATTAGATGTGAGGGACCGGGCCAAGCAACCCCCCCCTCCGGTAGAGGTACAGTTTGGCGTTTTTGCGCCTGGAATTACAGGGTCCCAAGAGCAAACTGTACCACTACCCCCCCTCCCTCATGTTACCGTCTGGCAACCTGAAATACAGGTCAGCAGCCGGCGTAGCATCCACGCCAGCTTATGCCAGACCCGGTTTGTAGGCAAAGCGTCTTCCTGCCTACAAACCTACTCAACAGAGGCGGTTTGTAGGCAAAGCCGGCAAAGCCATCCGAAAGCGCCCTGCCTCAAAACCCTCCCGCTTGCACTTTTATTCGCCCGTTCGGGAGGGTAAACGTGCAAAGCTGCAAAGCACCATAAACCGAAAAACTGTCCCTAAACCGGCTTTGTCCGATTCAGCGGGCGACCGCCGCCAGCGCCAAGATGGCGGCATTGAGGCGGCCGAACGGCATCGACCTCTGCCGGCCGGCAAACTCAGCCGCGGTCACCACAGACGTTGACCTGCTGGGCCGCGACGTTGACCTGCCCCGCACGGCGGACGATCACCGGCGGACTCGACCGCCTGCGATCCTGGAGCGCCCGCAAAGAGCGCAAATAGAGGTTGTGCATTAGCTCAACCATCGCCGCAGCGCCTTGCACGGCCTCGGCCTGCGAGACGCGCGGCGGTTCCCCGGACGGCCCCTCTCGCCCCGCCCGCCTCCTCTTGCCGCCTACCGCCATCGTGTAGGAGGTCAGCGTCTCCTGCCAGCACTCCATCAGCGTCTGAACCTGCGCCATCTGGTCGATGAGTTGCCGCTACTGCCCGTCCCGCGGCCGCCACGCCTCGGTCAGCTCCCCGTGCAGGGCGATGTACTGCCCCGTGGATCGCGCGGGAACTGGCGCTGGCGGAACTGCTGGAAGCGCCGCCGCAGGCCCCGGCGCAGCCGTGGGAAGTGGAGGGGCGCAGCAGGACGTGATGGCGGCGGTGTCGAAGCGTCTCGACAGTCTCTCACCGAGCCGCCCGGCGAAGAAAACCCCACCGACGTAAGCGCCGGCAACTTCCACTACACGGGTCGGGATTTTGCGACCGGCGGCCTCAAGACGAAGTTCCGCAACAACATCGACGCCATCCGCAAGCTGCGGGCGATCCAGGCCGGGCGGCCGTGGCCTTCTCCAGCCGGTCAAGGAGTCGTCGCAACACCGCCGCCCTCCCCGTATTTGGCCCGGAGCTTGCGAACGTCCTCGGCCAGCTTGCCGGAGCGGAGATCCCGCGGAGTCCCCCGCAGGCCGTGCCGGATGTCGCCGAACGACATCCGGTGCCCGTCCCCCAGGTCGAGCAGCTGCGACGGCTGCACCAGCCTCCACAGGCGTTCTTCGTTGCGCTCGAACCACGACCACAATTCCCGCCATTCCTCCTGGCCGACGGGCGGGATTGCCTCGTCGAGGCGTGACGACATCTCCAGCAGGCCCAGGAGGTGGCCTTCCGCTAGAGCCTGCTCAAAATCCGGTTCGTGGCTGAAGACGCCCGCTGCACCCTGCTGACGGAAGTAGTCGAGCCACTCGGCGTCCGTCCGCGGCCCTTGCCACTCAGCGTTGCCGATGCGGGCACCGGCGGCGGCTTCCAGGCGGGCGATGCGGGTGCGCAACGTCATGGCTTCGGCCCCTCCGCGTGGCGCGCGGCCAAGGTGCAGCGTACCACGACGTACTTGATCTGGTCATTACAGAGATCGCAAGAGGGAATATCCGGGATGCCCGGCAGCTGGTTTCCCGCGGAATCCTCCAGCCGCACCGTGCGGCCCGCGGCGTCAACGTACTTGTTGAAGTAGGCGATTGGTCCGCGCCAACCGCAGCCCTGGCAAAGCGCGTCGCCGGGGAATCCCCGGCGCTCTAGACGGTCCAATCGGCCGCGCAGGGTCATTTCTCGCCCTCTTTCTTGATGCGGCGTTCCAGGTCCGCCAACCGCTCCTCCAGCTCGACGCTCTCCCGCAGCTTGACGCCCAACTCCAGCAAGCTGCGGGCCGCCCCCAGCCGCACCGATTCGCTCTCCGCGGCGAGCAGTTTGCGCAGCACGTCGGCGGCTTCGGCCATGCCGTCCGCCATGCGCCCAAGCGAGCGTTGCACCATGTCGCCCCGAAGGTGAGCGACGCGGCGGCGGAAGTCGGCGTCGGCCCAGCGCCTCGTCGCCGTCCGCTCGCCCACGCGGGCCGTCTGGGCGGCGTCGCGCAGGGTTTGCCCGGACGCCACGGCCAGCGCCAGGGCCTCATCCGCGTTTCGTCGGCCACGGTGCGCCACGGTCGGCCTCTTGTTCCGTTCCGGCGTCCCCCTGCGGCGTCGCTACAGCCCCGCCGACGCCGCGGGCGGCCCTTGCCTCTACTTTACCCGTCTGCCTTCGTCTGGCGGGCTCGTGGCGCGTCCGCGGCCGTCCTGGCAGCCTCCCCTTCGGCTTGCCCCGGCGGCTTGCCTAGCAGCATCGCGGCGAGCCGGGCGCGGTCTTCCGGCGACAAAGTGAGCAGCGACGCGGCGATGGCCTCGACCGTCCCGACGTTTGGGGTTTCGGCCTTGCTGGTGCAACCACTGGTGCAACCGGAAGACGGGCTTGACGCATCCCCTTTAGGCGGCAAGGGTTTGGGATACACAGGCTCCTGAATGGGGTTCAGGAGGTCGGAGGTTCGAATCCTCTCGCCCCGACTGGTAGGGGTTCCGAGTAGCACCGGAAACCCTACCATGACCAGTGGCGGCCGCCACGCCGCCGCCGGCCACGTCCACCGGGGGGGACGCCGCAAGCCGTGTAACGCCGGCCCAAGGCCGTCCCCCCCCTCCTTCCCCCCGTCCGATAAACACCGCCGATCACCGACCCGGCCGCCGCCGGCAGTCCGATAAACACCACTGTACAAGTGCGCGCCTCCCCGAACCGCCGGCCCCGCCATACAACGGCGGCGGAGCCGCGCGTTCGCTCGAGGGCGTTACTCGTCGTCGCGCGTGCGACAACGACCTACGAGCGCAAGCGGCGGTGCTGCCGCGCCTGGGGGCGGGGCGGTCGCGCCGTTTGTTCGCCCCGGACGACACGCCCACCAAGCGCTACGGGCCGTGTGTGCAGGGGGCCGGCGTCCACCACAACCCGAGACGCCGGGGCCGGCCGGGCACAAGTTCGTCCACGGCCACGTCTGGGTGACGCTGGCCTGGGTGGCTCGGCACCCGCCGTGGGGGGCCATCGCCCTGCCGCCGCGGGCGAGCTTGTACGTGCGGCAAAAGGACGTGCCGCGGCTGCCGCCGGAGTACGGCCGGTCGTTCCGCACCAAGCTGGCCCTGGCGGCGGAGCTGATACGCTGGCTGGCGGCGGGGCCGGCCCGCGATCTACGGCAGGCATCGCATCGACTTGGCCAAACGCGCCGGCCAACGCCGGGGCTGGCGGGACGAGTTCGACGACCGCTTGCTGGCGTTGGCGCGTCCGCTCCGCTCGACGCCGGAGTACGAGCGGTTGGCGTGGCACTTGTGGAAGCACGGCGAGCAGTGGTTTGCGTTCGTGACCGATCCGACCATCGAGGCGACCACTTGGAAGGCGGAGCAAGCGATCCGACCGGCGGTGGTGAACCGCAAGGTCTGGGGCGGCAACCGCACGGCGGCGGGCGCCCACGCGCAAGGCGTCCTGATGTCGGTGTTGGAAACGTGCCGGCGCCAGGCACGCTCCGCCTTGGACTCCATCAGCCAAACCCCGCGCTCCGCCGGCAACCTGCTCCTCCCACGTCCCGTGCTGCTGGGGACGCGCTAAACAAGTACCTTTTTGGCGAGCCGGTCGCTTACGCTCCCGGCTCGCCAAAAAGTTAATGCTTCTAAACGAGGCGGTGGGGCGGACAAGACCTTTCTGACCGGACGGAACGTCGGGCCGGGCGAACGGGGATGCGGCCCATAGAATAATCATTCTCGTTGTCGAGACGGCCGGCCCGAGGACGGTAATGACAATCCCACGCATCACACGGCGGACGGCCCTCAAGGGGCTGGGGACGATGGTAGCCCTGCCCTGGCTGGAGGCGTGGGGAACGGCGGCGCGGGCGGGCGAGGACGCGGCGATCCCGACGCGCATGGCCGTGGTCTACGTCCCCAACGGCGTCAACATGGTCGACTGGACGCCCAAGACCGTGGGCGCCGATTACTCCCTTTCCCGCATCCTCCAACCGCTGGCGCCGGTCAAACAAGACCTGCTCGTGCTGAGCGGATTGGCGGCCCACCGGGCCGACGGCCCCAGCGGCAACCACGCGCGGGCGTCGGCCGTCTTCCTCACCGGCCGGCGTCCGCCCGACGACGGCGGCGTTCGCCTGGGCGTCTCCGCCGACCAGATCGCCGCCCGCGCGGCTGGCCGCTACACGCGGCTGCCCTCCCTCGAACTCGGCTGTGAGCCGGCCACCCCGGTGGGCCACTGCGACGACCCGTACAGCTGCGCCTACACATCTAATCTTTCCTGGAAGTCGGAAACGACCCCGATGCCGCCGGCCGTGAACCCGCGGGACGTGTTCGACCGCCTGTTCGCGGGCGCAAACCACGGCGAGACGGAACGGGATCGCGCCCGCCGCGCCGCCTCCCGGAAAAGCGTCCTGGACTTCGTGAGTGAGGACGCGACCGAACTGCGGGCGACGCTGGGCGGCGACGACCGACACAAGGTCGATGAGTACCTGAACTCCGTGCGCGAGGTGGAAATCCGCGTCGGCCGGCCCGGCGGCGGGGACCGTGAACTGCCGCCGTACCCGCGGCCGCCGGGCGTGGCCGCCGATTATCCGGAACACCTGCGGCTGATGTGCGACCTTTTGGTGCTGGCCTTCCGGGCGGACGTGACGCGGGTGGCGACGTTCCTGTTTGCCAACGAGTTCAGCAACCGGCCGTACCCGTGCATCGGCATCCGCGACGGCCACCACGACCTGTCGCACCACGACAACGACCCGGACAAGCTGGCCAAGGTCCGCGAGATTAACCATTTTCATATCGGCCATTTCGCGTATCTGTTGGGGAGGCTCAAGGCCGCGCCGGAAGGGGACGGGACGCTGCTGGACCATTGCCTGATCGCCTACGGCTGCGGCAACTCCGACGGCAACCGCCACAACCACGACGACCTGCCGATTTTGCTGGCCGGCCGGGGCGGCGGCGTCAAGCCGGGCCGCCACGTCCGCTACCGCGACGGGACGCCGTTGATGAACCTCTGGCTGGCGATGCTGGACCGCGTCGGGGCGCCGACCGACTCGCTGGGGGACGGCACGGGGCCGCTGGCGTCCCTGGAGGGCTGACGGGCGTGCGTTTTTGGGAGCATCTGGCTGTCTAATACCTGATTCGGTCTTGGGGCGCCTCATGAGCCTTCGTGACGGATCGTTCCACCCCCTGCGAATCGAGGCCGTTCCCTGCGACATGAAAACCGCGCGGGAACATCTCGACGCGTTTGTCGTCGCTTTCACTCGATCCGACGACCGAGCGCGGGCACAACACATTTTGTTCCGCCTCGCACCCAAGCACCCTGATCGACTTGGCGCCCTCTACAAACTGCTGGATGACCGCTATACCTCGCCGCCCCAAGATTTGTCTTTGCCGGCGAAACTGCCGACCACGGGAGTCTATTTCGCTGGCGGCCACGAGGCTTGGCTGTTATCGCTAGAGGATGCAATGGTTGTGTCAGACTACCTCTGCCGCGATGCCGTCTGGTCTGGAGTCGCCGGCCGTTACGCCGTGTTCCTACATCACGAGAGGATGCGGTGGATATGCTATCGGAGCCGTATTCCGAAAACGGCAAAGCCGGCCGAACCGGACGCCGTACCTGACCACGGCGGCATGTAGCGTTTTCGGACTCAACGTCCCCATCGGCCGCCGATCCGTCCCGCCAAAGCTTGGCGGCCAACACAGAAATTGTCATTCCAACGGTCCATCAGCGGTAACACGCGGCGCCCCCGGAACCCTGCCATGCTCTTCCAGTCCGAAACCGTCATCGTCGAGAAGGACGCCGACGGCAGCGCCTTCCTCAAGATCGACGCGCCCGGCCAGACGCACAACATGATTTCGCGTCAGGTGCTGGCCGACCTCGACGCCGCCCTCGACCGCGTCGCCGCCGAACCGCGCCTGCAGCTGCTCGTGATCCGTAGCGGCAAGCCGGCCGGCTTCCTCGCCGGCGCCGACCTTCATGGCTTCCTCGAAATCGCCGACGAGGCCGCGGCCGTGGGCCTGTCGGAGCGCGGCCAACGGCTGTTCGACAAGCTGGCGGCGCTGCCCATGCCGACACTGGCCGCGATCCACGGCCCCTGTCTCGGCGGCGGTCTGGAGTTGGCCCTCGCCTGCGACTACCGCCTCGTCCTCGACAACCCCAAGACGCAACTCGGACTGCCCGAGGTGACGCTGGGGTTGCTGCCCGGCTGGGGCGGCACGCAACGATTGCCGCGCGTCGTCGGCCTGCAACGGGCGCTGGAAATGATTCTGGAGGGCAAACGGCTCAAGGCCCGCGAGGCGCTGCGCTGGGGCCTGGCCGACGTGGCCCCGACGAGCGAGTCGGAATTGCGGACGCAGCTGGCGTACCTCGGCATCAAGGCCATTCAGCAGGGTAAACGTCCGCTGAAGGGGCTGCCGTTGCGGACGTGGGGACAGCGGCTCCTGGAATCGACCGCCGCCGGCCGCGCCCTGATCCTCGGGACCACGGAGCGGATCCTGCGCCGGCGCGTCTGGGACGATATGCCGGCGCCGGCCGAGGCGTTGCAAGCGATCCGCGTCGGGCTGAAGGAGGGCATGGAGGCGGGCCTGGCCTACGAGCGCGCCGCCGCCGGCCGGCTGGCCGTCGGGCCGGCCTGCCGCAACCTCATCACGCTCTGGCTGCGCGGCGAACAGGCCCGCAAGCTGCCGGAGTCGCTGCGGGCGGCCCAGCCGCCGGAGGTCCGCAACGTCGGCGTCGTCGGCGCCGGCGTCATGGGGGCCGGCATCGCCCAGCTCGCCGCCATCCGCGGCGCCGGCGTCGTCGTCCGCGAGGTCAACCAGACCGCCCTCGATGCGGGGATGAAACGTATCCAGGAACTCTTTAACAAGGCCGTCGGCCGCCGCGTGTTGTCGGAGGACGAGGCCAAGAAGCGCTTCGCCGCCGTGCGCGGGACCACGGGTTGGGACGGCTTCCACAACGCGGACGTGGTGGTGGAGGCGGCCGTCGAAGACCTCGACGCCAAGCGGGCCGTCTTCCACGAACTGGACGGCCGCACCGGGCCGACGGCCGTGCTCGCCACCAACACGTCGTCGCTCCTGGCGTCGCGGCTGGAGGAGGGGTTGACGTACCCGGAGCGCGTCAGCGGGATGCACTTCTTCAACCCCGTCCACAAAATGGACCTCGTGGAAGTGGTGCGCACGCCCACGACCAACGAGCGGAGCGTGGCCGTGCTGGTGCGCTGGGCGATCGCGCTGGGCAAGACGCCGGTGGTGGTGCGCGACAGTCCGGGTTTCGTCGTCAACCGCGTCCTGACGCCGTACCTCAACGAGGCGACCCTACTCGTCGCCGAGGAGATGGAGATTCAAGAGATCGATAAAGGAATGCGTCGGTTCGGGATGCCGATGGGGCCGCTAGAGTTGCTCGATCAAATCGGCTTGGACGTGGCGGCGCACGTGGCCCGGTCGCTCGGCCCGGTGCTGGAGGGCCGGTTCGGGACGAACCCGGCTTTCGAGAAGATGCGCGAGCACGGCTGGCTGGGCCAGAAGAGCGGCCGCGGCTTTTACACGCACCGCGGCCGGGCGCGGACGCCGAACCGCTTGGCCGAGAACCTGCTGCGGGCGCCGGCGCCGGGCGACGGCGGGGCGGTGAGTCGGGCGCTGCCGCCGGAGGCGCGGGCGTCCGAGGCCCGCGAACGGCTGGTGCTGCTCATGGTCAACGAGGCGGCGATGGCGTTCGGCGAGGGATTGGCCGAAAGGGCCGAGGTCATCGACCTGGCGATGGTACTCGGCACGGGCTGGGCGCCGCACCGCGGCGGGCCGCTGCGCTACGCCGACGAACGCGGCCTGGCCGCCGTGGTGGAAGCGCTCGACGGATTGGCGGCGCTGCACGGCCGGCGCTTTGAGCCGTGTGCGGAATTGAAGAAACGGGCCGAATCCGGCGGGCGTTTCACGCGACCGGGGCCTGGCGAAATTCGTTGAACCGCCAAGACGCCAAGAGCGCCAAGAAGCAATTCTTGGCGCTCTTGGCGTCTTGGCGGTTCCATTGCTTTTGGAACAGACTGTATATCACAGCGCTTCCCCTTTCGGCCGCGCCCGGAACTTTTCGTCCCGTCCGGTGTTTTTGATGGCGCCCCGTCCGCCCCTCTGTTAGAACGGAGCCGTCCCGTCCCGTGCGAGAATGCACCTTTCTTCGTCGCCGTGGAGAGCAACCGATGCGAAACAGGATCTGGATTCCGTGCGCCGGCCTGGCCGTGGGCCTGACGCTGGCGCTGGCCGCCGCCGTCCTGGCCGATTCCCCGACGACCTCGACAACGCCGGCGCCGGCGCCGACGAAGGAGCCGCCCGACCCGCCGGGCACGACGCCGTACATGGATCAACTCCGCGCCGTCTTCGCGGCCTGGGACCTCAACGGCGACAACTACCTCGACAAGGCGGAGCTGGCCAAGGCCTTCCGCGGCCCCGACGCCAAGCCCTACGACTACAAGAAGACCACGGCCGGCGACAAGAGTTCCACGCCGGACGCGACGAAAGACACGTCCACGCCCACCCCCACCCCGACGGACCTGCCGAAGGATTCCTCGAAAGACTCGACGACCTCCAAGAAGCCCGATTATTCGCAGTACGCGGACTACGAGTTTCTCGTCCAGCTCGACCAGGACGGCGACGGCCAGATCAGTCGTTCCGAGTTCCTGAGTTGGGCGCGCGACTACGCCGTGCAGCTCAAGCAGGCGGTGGACCAGCAAACCAAGGTGGCGGCCCTGGAGGCGAAGCTGCAAAGCGCGGGCAGCGCCAAGGAGGTGAAGGCGTTGGAGAAGCAGCTGAAGAAGGAGCAGGCGACGCTGACCAAGATGAGCCAAGCGGCGAACAAGGCGGCGAAGGCGGCCGAGAAGGCGATGGCGCAGCAGACCAAGCCCAAGAAATGAGTCGGCGGCCGGGAACGGCGCCGACGGGCCGGAGATGGGTAGTGTCTCCGTTTGACCTCGCTTCGTCCCAAAAAACTTTGGGCCTGTAGTCAAGCGGAGACACTACTAAACCGGCCGGCCGGCCCAGTAGGTTCAGAAGTGTCTGTCCCTGTAGATAGATTTCGCCGCGCGGGACGCGGAGAGCGAGCCGGGTAAATGAATCCGAGCGCCGTCCGGAAACTGCGGAAGAATCTCGCCGCCGGCGCCCCGGTGTTGGGCCTGTGGGTGACGCTGGAATCGCCCAGCATTACCGAGATGGCGGCGGCCCTCGGCCTGGACTGGGTCGTGATCGACGCCGAGCACGGCCATCTGGACTGGAAAGAGATCGTCGAACACCTTCGGGCCGTGGTTCGCAGCGACACGGTCGCCCTGGTCCGGCTGGCGAGTCTCGACGCGGGCCTTGTCAAGCGCGCCCTCGACCTCGGCGCCGACGGCGTCGTCATCCCCTGCGTCGAAACGGCCGAGCAGCTCGAACGGGCGGTGGCGTTCGCCCGCTACCCCCCCGAAGGGGTCCGGGGCGTCGGGGCGGAGCGGGCGACCGGCTGGGGCCAGTGTTTCGCCGAACACGCCGCCGAGGCCAACGACCACGTCCTCGTCGTGCCGATCCTCGAAACCGTCCGGGCCGGCCCGCGGGCGGCCGCGATGTGCCGGGTGGACGGCGCCGAGCTGTTCTTCTTCGGGCCGGCCGACTACTCCGCCTCCGCCGGCTTCCGGGGCCAGTGGGAAGGGCCGGGAGTTGCCGAACAAATCCTCTCCCTGAAGGATGTCATCCGGGCGGCCGGTAAACACTGCGGGGTCGTGGCAACAAGCGAGGAAGACCTGGCCCGCCGGCGCGACCAGGGTTTCGGCATGATCGCCCTCGGCCTCGACGGCGGCCTGTTGATCCGCTCGATCCGCTCGATGTTGCGGGGCGTGGGCAGGGACCGGGGCATGGCGGCCTCCCTCGTCCCCGTATCCGGCCCGGCGCCGGCGTCCCCGCCGCCGCGCCCCCCCGAGGCGATGACGGAGTTCCGGGTGGCGTTGACCGCCGACTTCTACGGCGCCGACGGCGCGCCGCGCTACCGCGACCTGGGGTTGGGCGTCTTCGCGGACCATCCGGCGATCCGCTGTCGGCCCTTCCGGGACCACCGCGAGGAGATCGACCCGGAACAGATCGCCGACGCCCAGGCGGTGATCGTGCTGACGCCGCGCGTCAGCGCCCGCAGCGTGTCCCGCGCCCAGGACCTGTTGGCCGTCGCCCGCTTCGGGGTCGGCTACGACGCCGTGGACGTGCCGGCCTGCACGGCGGCCGACGTGGTCGTAGTCATCGCCGCCGGGGCCGTGGACCGTTCCGTCGCCGAGGCGACGCTCGGATGGATGCTGGCCCTGACGCACCACGTCCGCCCCAAGGACCGCCTCGTCCGCGAGGGCCGCTGGGACGACCGGAGCCGGTTCATGGGGCGCGAGCTGCGCGACCGGACGCTGGGCGTGATCGGGCTGGGAGGCATCGGCCGCGAACTGGTTCGTTTGCTGTCCGGTTTCGGGATGAAGCAGCCCCTGGCATATGACCCGTTCCTCGGCGCCGACGCCGCCCGCGCGTGCGGCGTCCGGCCGGTCGGCCTCCATCAGCTCCTTTCCGAATCCGATTTCGTGTCGATCCATTGTCCCCTCACCGAGCAGACGCGCGGCCTGATCGGCGAACGCGAGCTGGCCCGGATGAAGCCCGACGCCTACCTCCTCAACACCGCGCGCGGCGGCATCGTGGACGAGGACGCGCTGTACGCGGCGCTGCGGGACGGGCGCCTGGCTGGGGCCGCGCTGGATTGCTTCGCTCAGGAGCCGGTCATCCGCCCGCACCGCTTCGGCGAGTTCGAGAACGTTCTGCTCGCCCCTCACAGCATCGCCTGGACCGACGAATTGTTCCGCGACATTGGCCAAACGGTCTGCCGCGGCCTGCTGGCGCTGTCCCGCGGCGAACGGCCGCACGGCGTCGTCAACCCGGATGTCTTCGATCGCCCCGGCTTTCAGCGGAAGTGGGCGCGACTCCTCGACGGGGGGCCGAAATGAACGGACGCTTGCGCGGCCAGACGGCCTGGGTGGGCGGCGGCGCTTCGGGCATCGGCGAGGCGACCGCCCGGCTGTTCGCCGCCGAGGGCGCCCGCGTCGCCGTGGCCGACGTGCAGGCGGAACGCGGCCGGGACCTCGAACGCGAGATCCGGACGGCCGGGGGCGAAGCCGTGTTCCTGTCCTGCGACGTGGCGCGGGAAGAGCAGGTCCGGGACGCCATCGAGCAGACCGCGGCCCGGCTGGGCGGCCTGCAAATTCTCGTCAACTGCGCCGGGGTCGTTCACGTCCAGCCGCTTCACGACTACGCCGCGGAAGAGTGGGACCGGCTCATGGCGGTGAACGTCAAGAGCATCTTCCTGTCGATCAAACACGGCCTGGCCCACCTACGCAAGAACCCGCGCAGCTACGTGGTCAACGTCGGCTCGATCAGCAGCTTCGTCGGTCAGGCGGGGACGCCGGCCTACACGACGTCCAAGTTCGCGGTGCTGGGGCTGAGCCGGTCCATCGCCCTGGATTACGCGGCCGACGGGCTGCGCTGCAACTGCGTCTGCCCCGGCATCACCGACACGCCCATGCTGCGGCATCACCTGGAGGCCACGGGCGACCCGGCGGCGGCCCTGGCGAAACGGCTGCACCGCGTGCCGCTGGGCCGCGCCCTATCGCCGGATGACGTGGCGCGGTCCGTGCTGTACTTCTCCTGTGAGGACTCCGCCGGGGTAACCGGCACGTCGCTGGTCGTGGACGGCGGCTACCTCGCGGCCGCCGAATGGGAGCGGCCCGACGTCACGTTGCCGGACTTTGCAAGAAAATGTCCTGAAAACGGGTAGTTCGCTTGCAAACGACGGCTTCCTTGGAAGCCCTGCCTGCAAGGAAACCGCCATCCTCATGACCGGACGGCAGGATCTCGCACAAAAACTTCCCCATCTTAACAAACAGAGTACGCCGCCCCCGAACTTTTCCAGAAGTTCCGGCTGGTTCCGGCCCTGTTTTGCTGGTCCGGCGCCGCTTCTCATGGTAGAATTCGCGCTATGTCTGCAGCCAGTCATCTTCAAGTTCGAGGGCCAGGTGTGCCGGAAAAACGCTTCACGGTCCTTTCGCTGTTCTCCGGTGGGATGGGTCTGGAGTACTTGTTTAGCGGGCGGCTCGACCTGCCGTACTATGTGAAGACCTACCGCCTCGCCATTCACGTCAATCTCGGGCGGCCCGGTCAGAAGCGTACGGCGCCGGGCCGTGGCGGCCGCCGTCCTTTCCCAAGTACATCGTTGACAAGGCCGGCCGAAGGGTTACGATGAGAGCGGCCTTTCGACGGCGCTTTCGCCCGGCCAACGCCGGCCCCCGTGCGCGGAGGATTTGACGTGTCGCTCCCACCCTCTTCTCCGTCGCCGCTCGCCCCCGCGGATGAAGCCCATCCCGCGACAGGCTTGGAGACGCCCCCGACCACGACAAAGGACGCCAGCGAACCCGGCCGCGAAGGGGGCACGGGGACGGTTTTCCTGCCCCCTCCGCCTTCCTCCCCGGAACCGACCGCATGGCAGCCCCGCGCCGACAACGTCCGTTCCGAAGATCAGGGCGGGACGGTCATGCAGCGCCTCTCGGATCGGCTCCTTTCCGAGACGATCAGCCGGCAAATGCTGGCCTCCGGCTACCGGATGGTGCGCCCCCTGGGGGAGGGCACCTACGGCTCCGTGTGGCTGGCCGAGGAGGAGAACACCGGCATCCGCGTGGCGATCAAGTTCTTCGCCCACGGGACGGGACAGCAGTGGCAGATGTTGCAGGACGAGGTCAAGCAGCTGGCCGCCCTGGACGGCGCCTCCGGCATCGTTCACCTCAAGGACGTGGTCGCCGACGCGGATCCCCCCTATTACGTCATGTCCTACGCCGAAGGCGGTTCGCTCGCCCAGCGCCTGGCGAAGGGGCCGTTGCCGCTCGCCGAGGCATTGTCGATCTTCAAAGACGTGGTGGCAACGCTGGCCTACGTCCACGCCCACGGCATCCGCCATTGCGACCTCAAGCCCGGCAACATTCTGCTCGACCAGATGGGCCGGCCGCTGGTGGCCGACTTCGGCCAAGCCCACCTGTCCAATGACGCCACGCCGGCCCTCGGCACGTTTTTCTACATGGCGCCGGAGCAGGCGGACCTCGGCCGACAGATCCCCGACACCCGCTGGGACGTGTACGGGCTGGGGGCGCTGTTCTACGCGATGCTTACCGGCCAGCCCCCACGCAAGGACGGCCGGTTGAGCGACGAGTTGAGCGGCACGCTGGAACTGGACCACCGCCTGCGGCGCTACCGCGAGGGGATCGCCGACACGCCGGCGCCGACCGCCCACCGCCTGGTTCGCGGCATGGACCGGCCGTTGGCGTCCATCATCGATCGGTGTCTGGAACTGGAGCCGAAGAAGCGGCTGCCCGGCGCGCAAGCCATCCTGCACGCCCTGGAGCGGCGGCGCATTCGCCGCCGCCAGCGGCCCTTGCTGTGGTACGGCATCGCCGCCCCTCTGGTCGCCGCGATGATCATGGCCCTTATGGGCCTGATGATGTTTCGACACGAGGTCAATGCGTCGCGGTCGGCGCTCAGCCATCAGGTCATGGACAGCGATCAGGTCCTGGCGCAACTGGTCGCCAACGGCATGGAGCTGGGGCTAAGACGGCGCCTTTCGATGATGGACGATTTGCTCGCCGACGACTCCGGCCGGAACCTGCGTCGTCTGATCGCCGACAACACAACCGGGGCCGGCGCCGGAGGTTCGACGCCGGCGGCCGTGGACGAGAAGATGCAAGCGTGGCTGGAACGCGCCGCCGACGACGCGGGCATCGGCAAGATGTTTACCGGCCTCATGGTGGTGGACGCGAACGGCTTTATCCGCGCGGAGCTTTGCCGGGACGAGGCGGATCATTGGGCCGTGCCGGCGGACCACGCGGACATCTGGGCGCGGAACTGGTCGTGGCGGGACTGGTTCGGCGGCCGGGGCAACCGTCCGCAAGGGGAGCGGTACGCGCCGCTGACCGCCCCCCACATCTCGCAACCGATCCTGTCCAAGGAGCAGGGGCGCGGGGTCCTGCTGGATTTGACCGTCCCGGTCAAGGACGCCCACGACCCGGCGAAGGTCGTCGGCCTGCTGGTCGGGAGCATCACTTGGAAGGAATTCACCCGCTGGCAACAGGACGTGACGATCGAGCACGGCAAGGTCGTCATCTTCAACCAGCGCGGCCAAGCCCTCCGGCACGAGACGGGCGGCCAGGACGACGTGGAAGGGACGGTGCGCGAGCACGAGGACGGCGACCCGCCCGCCCGGGCCGTCGAGCTGGACCGCCAGCTGCCCAACCGCGCCGCGCGCGACGTGAACGACTCGTTCCACGACCCCTTCCAGGAAGACGGGCGCGAACGCCTCATCGGGTACAAGTTCTTCAACCCCAACGACGAGGAACTCGATGCGGGGGGGCCGCTCGGTACACAGTGGGGGGTGATCGTCGAGCACCGCAAGGACAAGGTGCTGGCGCCGGTGGGGAACTTACTGCAATTCATGGTCTACAAAGGGGTGTGGATTCTAATCGCCGCCGGCCTGCTCGCCGTCGGCATCCGCATGGGTCTGAGCTGGCTGTTGCGGCGCGAGGAGCGTCTCAGTCATGGCTGAACTGGAAGCGCGTTTCGAGAAGGACGAGAATAAATGCTGGCGCCGTCCCTTGCCGGAGGGCGTGGAGGTCAAGCTCGGTCGGGCGCCGGGGCCGGACGGCCTGGGCGCGGACTGGGACGGGTTCATCTCCGGCGTCCACGCCACCCTGCTCTGGAAGGGCGGCAAGCTGCTGGTCCGCCGGCGCCTGTTGCCCAAGCCCACCCTGAACCCCATCTACTACAAGGCCGTCGAGGCCGACGAGTTCTCGCTGGGGCCAGGCGAGCGCTTCGTGATCGGCGGCACGGTGTTCACGCTGCTGGCCGAGGCGGAGGCCGCGCCGGACTCGACGCCGCCCCAGCCCGAGCTGACGCAACTCGTTTACAGCCGTCAACAACTCCGTGAAGTCCGCTTCATCGACGCCGACCGCCGGATCGAGGCGCTGGCCGCCCTCCCCGAGATCATCCGCTTTTCGCCCAGCGACGCCGACCTGGAGCAGCGGGTGGTGCGGGTGCTGCTGGAGGGCATCCCGACCGCCCACGCCGCGGCCGTGGTCTGCTGTCTGCCGGGGGGCGCGGCCGACCTCAAGGTGGCCGTCCGCTGCGCCGAGGGGCGGGACGGCGAGATCGAGAACATGGTCCCCAGCCGGCGGCTCGTCTACGAGGCCGTCCACCACCGCCGCGAGGGGGTGCTGCACGTCTGGGACTGCAACAAGCCGCCCGCGGAGGAGTCCGGTTACAGCCTCCAGGACCCGCGCATGAGCTGGGCCATCTGCATCCCGCTGCCCGACGACCCGACGCCCGGCTGGGGCCTGTACATCACGGGCGGCGTGGAGCGCAAACTGGCCTCGGCCGACAGCGTCGCCGGCGATTTGCAGCTGCAATGCGACCTCAAGTTCTCCGAATTGGCCGCGGACATCTTCGGGGCGTTGCGCCGCGTGCATCACCTCCAGCACCAGAAGTCGGTCCTGTCCACCTTCCTTTCCGAACAGGTGCGCATTGCCCTGGAGAACCGCAACATCGACGAGGTGCTGGAGCGCCGGGAGGTCGAGGCCACCGTGCTGTTCTGCGACTTGCAGGGTTTCACCCGCAAGGTCGAGGAGGGCCAGGGCGACCTGATGGGCTTGTGGGACAACGTCAGCGAGGCGCTGGGCGTGATGACGGAGGCCATTACGCACGAAGGCGGCGTCATCGGCGACTTCCAGGGCGACGCCGCCATGGCCTTTTGGGGCTGGCCGCTGGGCAGCGACGAGCAGGTGGTGAGCGCCGCGCGGGCGGCCTTGGCCATCCGCCGTCGCTTCGCCAAGGCGGCGCGGACGCCGGGACACCGTTTGGCCGGCTTCGCCTGCGGTCTCGGCGTGGCGCACGGGCCGGCCATCGCCGGCCGCATCGGCACGCTGGACCAGTTCAAGGTCGGCGTCTTCGGCCCGGTGGTGAACCGCGCCGCGCGGCTGGAGGCGCTGACGCGGAGATTCAAGGTCTCCATTCTCATTGATGAGGACGCCGCGGCGCGCCTGGGCAACGGCGACAGTTGGCGCCGGCGCCGCCTGGCGCGCCTTCAGCCGTATGGCATGAAGGCGCCGTTGATGGTCAGCGAAATACTGCCGCCGGCGGTGGAGTCGGGGCCGGGCAGCCTGAGCGAAGCCCAACGCCTCGATTACGAGGCCGCGTTGGAGGCCTTCATGGCCGGCCGCTGGAAGGACGCGCAGCGGCACCTGAAGTACCTGGGCAGCGACGGGCCGAGTGAGTTCCTTCTGAACTTCATCAAACAGCACCCGGACGGGCCGCCGGAAGGCTGGGACGGCGCCATTAAGATGGAGAGCAAGTAGCCGGGAACACAATGGCGAGCGGCGCGGCGTCAGCCCGCCGGTTTGGGCCGCACCGGCGGGCTGACGCCGCGCCGCTCGCCTCAAAGTTACAGGTTCTCATGATCCGACGACTCGGCATTCCGCTGTCCGGCGCGACGGGCCTGATCCTCGTCGGGCCGTTCCTCGTGAGCGCGCTGCTTTCGCGGACGGCGGGCGAATCTCGGGCCGTTTCCGCCGTCCCCACTCCGGCCGCGTCCGGCAGGGAAAACAATCCTCCGCGATTCGTCGGGGCCGCCTCCTGCGCCGCGGCCGGCTGCCACGGCGCCAACGTCCCGAATCACGTCGTCGCCGGGTCCGAATACGGCATATGGAGTTTGCGCGACCCGCACGCCCGCGCCTACGCCGTCCTGGGGCAGCAGCGTTCCCACGACATGCTTCGCCTCTGGCGCGGGCGGGTTCTCGTCCCGACCGCGGAGCCGGCCTGCCTCAAGTGTCACGCCCCCCTGTCGGCGCTTCTCAACCCACATGAAGGGTCTTCTGAGGGCGATATCGCCGCGGACGGCGTGTCGTGCGAAGCGTGTCACGGCGCCGCCGAAAATTGGCTCGACGTGCATTACACCGACGGCTGGCGGTGCCTGACTGCGGAGCAGAAACAGGGCGAAGGCTTTTCGCCCACGAAAAACCTCGCCTTCCGCGTCGACCTGTGCGCGGACTGCCACGTCGGCCGGCCGGGGGCGGCGGTCGATCACGAGCTGATCGCCGCCGGCCATCCGCGTTTGGCGTTCGAGTACACGGCGTACCACGAATTGCTGCCGCGTCACTGGGAAGAGAAGACCTACGGCAAGGACTTCGCCGCCCGCGCCTGGGAGATCGGCCAGGTCGTCGGCGCCCGCGCGGCGGTGGACCTGCTCGAATCGCGGGCGAAGTCGGTCGGTTCGTCCGGGAACCTTCCGCCGGAGTTCGCCGAAGACGACTGCTTCGCCTGCCATCACGACCTGCGGGCGCCCAGCTGGCGGCAGAAACGCGGCTACGGCGGCCGCACGCCCGGCCTGCCCGCCTGGGGAACGTGGTCGCTGCCGATGGCCGCGGTCCTGGCGAAGGACGGCGGTCTCGACCCGTCGGTTTCCGCGCCTCACGACTGGAGCGATAGGCTCTTTGGGGTAATGCTTCGGCCGCACCCTGCCCGCGGGGAAGTCGCGGACAAGGCGGCGGCCGCCTCCGCCGCGTTGAAGAAATGGGCCGAGGCTTTACAAGACGCGGCCGCCCCGTCCGCGGCGGGGCACAAGGCGCTCGACCGGGACGATGTGCGCACTTTTCTACTCCGACTTGTGGTACAAGCGCCGGCCGATGACGCCGCCGCGGACTGGGACCGGGCCGCCCAGACGTACTTGGCCGTGGCGGCGCTGTATCAAACGCTGGCGGAGTTGGACCCCGGATACGCGACGCCCGACCGTCGCGCCGCCATTGAGGGGTTGCGCTTGGCCGTGCGTTTTCCGGGGCGGCGGCCGGAAGGTTCGCTGGACAGTCCGGCCGATTTCACGCCGGCTCGGTTCCGAGACGCCTTGCAAGATATTCAAAAAGCATTTAAAAACTGATGAGTGACGGTGCGGCGGCACGAGCCGTTCGCTCGTGCCACGGACGACCGAAAGACGCCGGCCGTTCGGCCGAGGGGGAAACATGAAAATCGTGTTGGTCCCGTCGGCGAGCGGCTCGGAGCGCGCCTACCACTACTTGTCGAGCTACGTCATCGACGAGGTCGTCGCCGTGGACGCGGGCGGCCTGGGGTTCCAGGGCGCCCTGGCCGACCAGGCCCGCATTCGCAACATCTTTTTGACGCACTCCCACATCGACCATCTGGCGTCGCTGCCCATTTTTTTGGAGAGCGTCTACGGCGCCCATCCGGAGGGCGTGGTCGTCCACGGCGGCGCCGCGGTGCTGGATAGCCTGCAACGGGACGTGTTCAACGACCGTCTCATGCCCGACTTCATCCGCATCTCGCGCGAACGGACGCCGCCGTTTTTGCGGCTGTCGTTGCTGGAGGAGGGCAAGCCGGTGACGGCGGACGGGCTGCGGCTCACGCCGGTGTCGGTGGACCACGCCGTACCGACCTTCGCCTTCGTGATCGAGGGGCCGCGGTCTACCGTGGCGGTCGTCACCGACACGGCGCCGACGGAGGCGATCTGGCGCCGGTGCCGTAAGACGCCGAACCTCAAGGCGGTTTTTCTGGAGGCGTCGTTCCCCAACTCGGCCGCCCGCATGGCCGACCTGTCGCGCCACCTGACGTCCGACCAGTTCATCCGGCAGGCGAAAAAGGTCGGCCCCGACGTGCAAATCATCGCCGTCCACCTGAAGCCGCGGACGCACGATCAAGTTGTGGCCGAGGTGCTCGGCTACGGGCTGCCCAACGTGCGGATCGCCGAACCGGGGCGGGTGTACGAGTTTTAGAATGACTTGAAGTCGGGTCGCCGGCGAAGTCGGGCGTCTCGCTCGTCGTCGAGCCGTCGGGGGCCAGTTCGCTCAGCAGCCGGCCCAGGCCGTCCAGCACCAGCGAGGTCACGCGGCCCAGGGCGTCAGTGATCGTGTCCGGCGCCGCCGCCCCCAACGCCGAGCCGGTCTGTAGCTCGCGCAGCCAGGCCGGCGACACCGCCAGCGTCTGGCCGTCGGCCAGGGTGATCGAGACCAGTGCCCCCGTCGCCGCGCTGGTTTTCATCGCGGTACTTCCGGTAGCAAGACCGCCGAAACCAGGAAAGGCACATCACAATATAGAGCCAATGCGAGGGCATCACTTGGCCGAAGATCGACCAGTAACAACTCTTCTCCTCGGCTGATTCTTAACTTCGCATAAAAGAACGCGCCTTGTTCGTCGAACTGGTCCACGAGTACGTCCTGAAGCCGACCGCCGAGCGATGTAATTAGAGACGCCATCGCCGCGTGAGTCAGCGGACGCGGACTTCGAAGACCCTTAATGATGTTATAAACGGCTGAAACCTCAAAGTACCCTAACTCCAATAGGAAAAACCGCGGCCCATCCACCTCCTGAAGATACACTTGTTGGCGTTCATCAGCCTTGAAGGCCACCAGATCCACATCGAAAGCCACGGATCCCTGTAACACCTTCGCAGGATCCTGCGCCGCGCGATTTCTTGACCGATGCCGATCAAGCAAATCAGGTGCATGCTGCGGACAGAAGTAGGTGTCCTGCACCAAACGGCGCCGGCTGACTTCCGCGAAGTGAACGGTTGCTTCTTGGGCGCATGATGGCGTGTTGCATTTCATAGGTGATCTCCTTGATTCGATCCTTTGCCAGGGTAGCCGGACGCAGGAGTTATGGAACTCCAAACGCGCTCTCTAATTAGGAGGCCAAGGAGGCGGTTCAAGCATCCATGGTGGACGGACGGCTGGCGTGTCGTTGGCTCCGTCCCCTCCAAAAATCCCACCTGGGACTTGTGGAGCGTCTGGTGCCCAAATCACGATTGGGTTATCTCCCGGGGGCATGGGCGTACCGCCGGGCACGATCTCTACATCATCGACTTGGTCCGGGTGCGTTGTGAACCAGCCCACCACCGCGGCCCAGGCGGCCCGCGCCGCCGGCGCCGCCAAGGGGGCGGTGCCTTCCCAGAACACGCCGACCGCCACCGGTGCGGTCGCCCCCAGCGCGCACCCGCCCACCACCGCCTTGGCGGTCGCGTCCGGCCCCTCCTGGATGTGCCCGCCCCAGTAGTAGCCCAAGAGACCGCCGGCGATCCCGCCCCCGACGACCCCGATGGCCGTGCCCACGCCGGGGATCGGGATCAGGATCGTGCCGATCACGCCCCCCGCGATGGCGCCGGTGGCCTCCCCCGAATAGCCGCCGATGTACGCCGTCCGCGTGTTAATCAAGCCCGTCGGGTCGGTCCCGTCGGTCGGCCCGTTGCCGACGTAGCGGCTGAGGTTGTAGTCGCCGCCGCCGAAGCCCGACGGGTCGCGCTCGGTCCAGCTACCCGTCGCGGGATTGTACCAGCGCTCGCCGAAGAGGATGTAGCCGGTGGCCGCGTCCAGCCGGCCGCCGTTGTAGCGCACCCAGTCCCCGTTGGCGGCGTTGGTCTCCAGCGTCACGTTGCCGTAGGCGTCGTACTCGATGTGGTCCAGCACCGTCGCGCCCGTCAGACTCACGATGTCGCGGATCGAACCCTGGCGGTCGGCCAAATACCACGCCACCGTGCCGTCGGCCGCGATGCGGGCGAACACCGCGTCCGCCGCGTCCAGGTACAGCCGGCGCATGGTCAGCTGGTCCGACCCGTTGAGGTCCGCCCAGGCGTTGGCGCCGTCGTAGCCGTAGCGCGTCACCGTCGTGGTCCCGGTCGCCGGCGTGTACACGTCTTCCTCGATCAGACGGTCGAACACGTCGTAGACGTAGGTCGCCGACATCAGGAGCGTGCCGCCGTCGGTGGCCCGGTCCTGCGCCCAGGCCATGCGGCCCTTGGCGTCGTAGCCGTAGGTCCACGTCTCGGCATTCGCCCCCTTGCTCTTCTTGAGAGCTGGCCGTCGGCGTCCCAGGTGTACGTCCACGTCCCGTCCGTCGTGATCTGGTTGCCGGTCCCGACCACGTAGCCCGACGTGTCGCGGTTGCCGGCCGCGTCGTAGCCGTGGGCCGTCGAGCCGTCCAAAGTCAGCTGGTTGGTCTTGTCGTAGCCGTAGGTGGTCGTCGTCCCGTTGATCGTCTGGCTGGTCAGCCGACTTCCAGGATCGTAGGCATAGACATAGCCGGCCAGGACGTTGCCGCTGCCGTCCTGGTGCTCCAGCGTCGTCAGACGGCCCGCGTTATCGTACACGTAACCCGACGCGCCCGCCACCGCCGATCCGCCCTGGTCGTCGTAGCGCGTCAGGACCGACAGCTGGTCGTCGGCCGTCCACGTCAGCACCACATGTAAGGCCGTCTGGCCCGTACCGCCGAAGCCCCGCTGCGTCAGCCGGTCCAGGGCGTCATACGTGGACGTGGTGACGCCGCCAAACGAGTCCGTCACCGACACGCGGTCGCTCGCCGCGTCGTAGCCGAACGTCAGCGACAGCCCGAACGGCTCCTGTTCGCTCGTCATGCGGTCCAGGGCGTCATACGTCATCGTGTACGTGCCGGAGTTGTCCCCAGCCGTCAGCTGGTTCGACGCCGCATCGTAGGTAAATACCTGCGTGTTCGTGGTCACGCCCGACACCACCCACGTCTCGCCCGTCTCGCGGTTCAGGGCGTCGTAGGTGACGTTGCGCACCTGGCCCAGAGCGTCCGTCGTGCTCGTCAGCCGGTCGCCGGGGTCGTAGACGTAAGCGGTCACGTCGCCCAGCGGGTCGGTCTCGGAGGTCATGCGGCCGAGCACGTCGTACACCATCGTGGTGACGTTGCCGTCGGGGTCGGTCAGGCCCACCTCGTCGCCGGCCGCGTCGTAGGCCTCGGTCGTCACGCCGCCGTTCGCGTCCGTCGTCGTCGTGCGACGATTCAGGGCGTCATAGGCGTAATTCGTCGCGTTCCCGTTGGGGTCGGTCGTCGTCAGCACGTTGCCCACGGCGTCATACGCCGTCGTGGAAACGTCGCCCAGCGGGTCGGTGACGCTCACCCGGCGGTCCAGGGCGTCGTAGGCGTAGGTCGTGACGTTGCCCAAGGCGTCCGTGGTCGTCAGCACGTCGCCGGCCGCGTCGTAGGTCGTCGTGACGGTGCGCTGCTGCGGCGTGCCGTAGGCGTCGGTCTCCGACGTGCGCCGGTTCAGGGCGTCGTAGCCGTAGTTCGTCGTCGAGGGGTGCGCGTACGTCTGGTTCGACGATTGCCCCGTCGTCTCCGAGCTGAGGTTGCCGTCCGCGTCGTACGCCATCGTCGTGGTCGTGGCCACGGCCGTGCCGTAGCCCATGACCTCTTGGACGACACGGTTCAGCGCGTCGTAGGTGTACTGCGTCGTGGAAGGGTGCGCGTAGGTCTGGTTGGACGACTGCCCCGTCGTCTCGGACAGCAGGTTGCCCGCGAGGTCGTACCCCATCGTCGTCGTGGACGCCACCGCCGTGCCATAGCCGGCGGTCTCCGATATCAGCCGATTCAGGGCGTCATAGGCGTATTCGGTCACGTTGCCGTTGGCGTCCGTCGTCGTCAGCACGTTGCCGGCGAGGTCGTAGGTCGTCGTGGTCGTGCGCGCCTGCGGCGTGCCGTAGCCGTCGGTCTCCGACGTCACCCGGCCCAGCCCGTCATGCACGTAGAGCGTCGTGGACGGGTGCGCGTAGGCCTGAACGGACGATTGCCCCGTCGTCTCCGAAGTCAGCTGGCCCGCGGCGTCGAACACCATCGTGGTCGTCACCGCCGCGGCCGTGCCGTAGGCGTCGATCTCCTGGGTGCGGTTGCCGCCCGCGTCGTAGGCGTAGGTCGTCACGTTGCCGTCGGGGTCGGTCATCGAGACCAAATCGCCGGCCGCGTCGTAGACGTAGCTGGTGGTGCGCTGCTGCGGCGTGCCGTAGGCGTCGGTCTGCTGCACCAGCCGGCGCATGCCGTCGTAGGCGTATTGCGTCGTCACCGGATGGGCATAGGTGTTATTACTCGACTGCCCCGTCGTCTCCGAGATCAGGTTGCCGGCGCCGTCGTAGGCCATGGTCGTGGTCACGGCCGCCGCCGTGCCGTAGCCGTCGATCTCCGACGTCACCCGGCGCGACGAGTCGTAGGCGTACTGGGTCACGTTGCCGTTGGGGTCGGTGACC
>Ga0182024_10003997_pt1 | contig 34414 bp, 28 predicted proteins | sample P32metaG_FD_120480 | JGI IMG/M metagenome (GOLD analysis project Ga0182024, IMG submission 120480) | Permafrost microbial communities from Stordalen Mire, Sweden - P3-2 metaG (Illumina Assembly) | ecosystem: Environmental > Terrestrial > Soil > Wetlands > Permafrost | place: Sweden: Stordalen...
CCCCTGGAGAACGGACATGATGGGCACCATTCAATCAGACCTAGCCAGGGTAGTGTTCTGGTTGAATCGGCCTCGCGAACGACTCTTGGCTGCTGAGCCCTTTCCAAATAGACTTCGCGCTAGTGTTGCGTCGACCCATTGAGACCACCCGACTTATTGGCCACTTGGAAGCCATAAGGCTTTACGCCCGCTTCGGAAGCATGTGGAGGTAGGATATGCTCTCTTATCGGGTGGCTCTTTGTGAACCGGGTATGATCCAGCAACGGAAGCGAGCACACGAGATGCTTTTCCGGCGACTGGCGGAAATCGCACCCTCGAAACAACTTCAGGACAGGAAATCGGAAGTCGAGCAGCGCTTGAAACTTCCACCCAAAGAAACGGAAGCGCTCGCCGAACCGCTCTTCAGAAGGCTTGCGGCTCTCACGGCCGAAACGCTCGCTGGTAAATTGAATTAGGAACATAAGATGAAACGATCGCCTGGGAAGCTCGTGACGGCTGTGGCGTTTGCTGGAATAGGAATCGTCGCCGTACTTGGCGCGCACCTCTTATTCGCGGGCCAGCCGCAATCGGGCGCGGGGAAGCCGCTCGTCGGGACAGAACCAGTTCCGGCATTAACGCCCTACGTCGAAGAGCACACTCACTTTGATTACACGGACCCCGATGGCACGGTGCGCTCCGCGCTCGCCGCACTCGGCCGTCAGAATGCCGCAATGATCTTTTTTCAGATGCCGCCCGATACGTTCGATCATCCGGGACGCTTTGACGCAGAGGTCTTGCTTCCCACCGCAAGAAAATATCGGGGAAAGGTGGCCGTACTCGGCGGCGGTGGGACGCTGAATGCAATGATTATCCAATCGGTGGCGACCGGAGATGCCGGTCCCGCCGTACAGAAAAAGTTCAAGCAGCGCGCGGAAGAGCTCCTTCGCGAGGGCGTTATCGGATTCGGAGAAATGGCCGCTGAGCATTATGATGGCGTGACGCCGTATCAGTACGCTCCGCCGGACCATCCACTCTACCTTTTGCTTGCCGATATCGCCGCCGAGCACGGCGTCCCGATCGATCTCCACATGGAAGCTGTCCCGCAGGACATGCCGCTCCCAGCCGGTCTGAAATCGCCGCCCAACGCGCCAATGCTTCATGCAAATATCGCGGCGTTCGAACGGCTGCTAGCGCACAATCCGCGCGCCAAGATTATTTGGGCTCACGCTGGAGCCGACGGAACCGGATACCGTACACCCGATCTTTGCCGCCGTCTGCTTCAGGCCCACTCGAACTTGTATATGGAAATCAAGACTGATCCCCGGGCCCATGGAATGAATTACCCCCTCGCGGACGGCAAGATCAAACCGGAATGGCTCAGCCTGTTCACCGATTTCTCGGACCGGTTCATCATGGGCAGTGACCAGCACTATCCGGAACCCAAGGGTCCGGAGCAGCGCTGGCAGGAACTGGTGCTCCTTTTCAATCAGCTTCCGAGTGATGTAAGGCGCAAGATCGGGACGGAAAACATTGCTTATATCTACGGACAATCAGTGGCTTCTCACTTGAGCGCTGTGAAGAACTAGTCTCTGGAAACAACGGGAATCAGCCGGCGTTCTCGACTTCCTGCAAGTGGCCGAATCAGGTCAAGCCGGATTCGAAAAAAGGAGTGGAGGCAAACAAACACGATGCGCTCGCGAATTCATTGAAGATCCCCGCGAACGCGACCTCATACGGTCTCTTTGTCGAGGTAAATCCCGTGCGTACAATTGAGAACAAGAAGGTTGAAATCTTCTGCGGAGGCGGACAAGATCTCGCCGCTGCGGGTCGTGTGACCCACGGCGGGGACGTCGAAGAACTAGGTTTTGAATCCTTAAGGAACGAAGCCACTGTCGAAAATGTCCAGAATGTTGCCTCGCCGAAAGTCGTTCGTGCCCGTTATAAGGGTGATGTAGTCATCCGGCCGGAGCCCCTCGCAAATCCCCACAGCCACGGCTTCTTGTCCCACGTAAAGATGGGCCAGGCCTGGCATTAGTGCGCGCGTGTAGAGTTCGTTCACCTGCTCTTCGAAAAGGCGAATCATGAGCATCCGCCTGTACATCCGCACCCACTGCTCGACACCAACGCTGGATTCGGATTTCGAGTGTTCCCGGGTAATTGTCATTTTCTCAACCCCGACATTTGGGCTAGCACTTCGAACAACACAGCGAAATCCTTCTCTACCATGCCCATTCCTCGTGCGGCCGTAAGGAACTCATTGGCAACGGCGGTCGTCGGCATGGGGATGTCGAGCTGGCGGCCTAGTTCCAGAGCCAGCAGCATGTCTTTCTGCATCATGTTGACGTTGAACCAGGCTTCTTCGGGCATACGGAGGACGAACGGACCGCGGTATTGGACCATCGGTGATGCCACAGCACTGTGCGTGAGGACATCCACCGCAACCTCGCGGGCGATCCCGCTTTTTTCGGCCAGCAAGACGCCTTCGGAGAAGGCGAGCATTTGAACAGCGAGACTCAGGTTGATGGCGATCTTCATGGCCAACGCAAGGCCATTGTCGCCAACGTAGGTGACTTTGGGACCGATGTCCAGCAGGAGCGGCTTCACGTGTTCAAACGTTTCCCGCCGGCCTCCCACCATCACCGACAGTTTTCCTTGTTGGAGTGAGATAACGCTGCCGGAGACCGGCGCGTCAAGCATATCGGAACCCTTCGCGCGGACCTTGGCCGCAACTTCGCGGCAATACGCCGGGCTTACCGTGCTTATATCCACAAGAACCTTGCCCGCGCCAAGCCCTGCGAGCATCCCATCGGGCCCGTCCACAATGGCTCCTAGAGCCGCCGAATTGGTCACCATAGAAAACGTTACATCCGCCCCAGCAGCGACTGCTCGAGGAGAATCGGCCCATTTCATGCCACGCTCGATCAGCCGCTGCGCCTTTTCACGCGTACGGTTGTAGCCGGTAACCGTGTGACCCTTTTCGAGCAGCCGAATCACCATCTCGCTGCCCATCACGCCGAGTCCCACAAATCCAAGATTCGCCATCAGTCCCTATCTCCCCTAGTTCGAAAAGGCCGCTCAGTCCGTTCGATCCCGCGCAGTTGAAGATTTGCGCGAATCCTCACGGACTTGCCCGAGGTGAACTCTCATCGCTTCTCGTGCCCCTTCCGAGTCACGATGCTCGACCGCATCGAGGATGCGTTTGTGGTGATATTGTCCACGCTCGGGAGCGCCTTCAACGCAGAAGATTCCCATGCGCTGCTCGCGCAACAATCCCACAATGAAATCAATGAGAGAAAGAATGAGAGGATTCGATGCCGCTTCCGCCAGGGCGAGATGAAAATCGAGATCGGCTTCGATGAAGGCTTCGGGGTCCCGTCGCGCGCTATCCATGATGGAGACGGCCTCGCGCAGCGCAGCCAGGTGCTGTTCCTCGGCGCGCATTGCTGCCAATGCAACGATTTCTGGCTCGAGAATTTCGCGCACTTCCGCCAGGAAGGCGAACCCCTCCCGCTGGCCGTTCCTGACCATCCAGTCCATAGACTGGCGAATGCCTTTCGATATACCGTCCGTAATGAATGTGCCACGCTCCGGAGAGACTTCCACGAGCCCCTTTTCGCGGAGCGCTTGAACCGCCTCCCGAACTGCGGTCCGACTCACGCCAAACTGCCCAGCTAATTCGCGTTCCGCGGGGAGCTGGTCACTCACTTTGAGCGCGCCGGTCTGGACTGATTCTTCGATCTGTTGGACGATTTGCTCGTAGAGCCGCGATGTTTGGACAACCTTGTACATCAGCTAATCTCCGGGCAATCAGCCCAGCATCAATCGCCGGTCGCCAACTTTGGCCATCGCACCCGGATGATTCAATTAGTTATAAATCGCGTTGTGACGGTCACGACGCCGCGTTCAGGTCTAGGTGTCAGACCACCATACCATATTCGACGTGGATCGGAAGGCGTCTCAAGCTCGTCTTGCGTTTCAACGAATCCAAACCGTCTTGATGTTTGTAAACTCCCTAATTCCGAAGAGCCCCAATTCCCGACCGTGCCCCGAGCGCTTCACACCGCCGAAGGGAACGCGAGGATCGGAGGCCACCATTTGGTTGATGAAAACCATTCCCGCTTCGAGTTCGTTTATGAAACGCTCGCGTTCTTGTTCGTCGTTCGTCCACGCGCTCGCGCCCAGGCCAAAGCGACTGTCGTTGGCGACGCGGATCGCCTCATCCGTATCGTTCACGCGGAAAATGGATGCGACCGGACCAAACAGCTCTTCGCAACCTGCGGGCGAGTCCTTAGGAATGTTCGTCAACACCGTCGGTAGATAGAAATTCCCGGGACCTTGCGCCGGCTTGCCGCCCGTCAAAATCCGTGCGCCTCCTCGCACGGTTTTTTGAACATCCGCGTGCAGAGACGCTACTGCATCCGCCGTAGCAAGGGGGCCGAGTTCGGTCTTTTCATCCATGGGATCCCCCATTTTGAGGGCTTCCGTCTTAGCCACAAACGCGCGTTCGAACTTGTCCGCGATCGGTTCGGCGATGATAAACCGTTTGGCCGCAATGCAGGATTGCCCATTGTTGGCGTTCCGCGCTCTCACGGCCGTCGCGACCGCCTCATCCAGATTGGCACTTGCCATCACAATGAAGGGATCGCTTCCCCCGAGCTCAAGGACCACTTTCTTGATTCGTTTTGCGGCCGAGATTCCCACTTGAACGCCAGCCTCTTCGCTGCCGGTAAGGGTCGCAGCAGCGACACGCGGATCATCCAGGATTCTGTCCACTTGTTGCGAACCGATCAGAAGCGTTTGGAATACTCCCTCGGGAAAACCAGCTCTGATCAGAACCTCTTCCACCTTGAGGGCGCACTGCGGGACATTCGACGCATGCTTGAGCAGGCCGACATTGCCGGCCATCAAACCCGGCGCGATAAAACGAAAGACCTGCCAGAATGGATAATTCCACGGCATGACGACCAGGATCAGTCCGAGTGGCTGGTAACGTACGTAACTGCGGCTAGCGGTGGTCTCAATCACCTCATCGGCAAGAAAGCGCTCCGCATTTTCCGCGTAGTATCGGCAAGCCCAAGCGCACTTGGCAGCTTCATCCACGGCGGACCGAAATGTCTTGCCCATCTCGGTCGTCATCAGCCGGGCGAGAATCTCCTTTTCGCCGTCTAGAATCTCGGCCGCTCTGTTCATCATGCGCGCTCGTTCCGCGAAGGTAGTCTTCCGGTGGTGGGAAAATGCTTCCTCCGCGCGCTGAAGCTTTTGATCGACCTGCGCATCCGACAGGGACTCAAACGCTCGAAGCAGTTCTCCGGTTGCAGGGTTTATGCTTGCAATCGCCATTGCGTGTGCGCCTCCGAGAATTTGTGGGACTCGTACCCAAAAGCTGGGCGATGTGCACGATGCGGCCCGCATAGTATAGACCCGATGTCCATTCTCCAACAAAGAGAGCGACAGTGCGGGAGCTAGTGGAACAGACTCGGCAGCAGACTGAGGGGTCGCGGTCCTCTTGAGCCAGGAGAACCAGAGTGTTCGATATTCACGATTCACTTCGCCACGGCGAGCCGAACCTCTCGAGACGCACCTGACGTGTAGAATTGCTTCAACGTCGCATAAGTAGCTTAGCCCAGGTGACTCAGTGCTCTTCCAAAATAGACACTGTGGGCGGTCTGGTCGTCCCACCCGACATTGCAATGAGGCACCGACCATTCCTCTACCTTCCGGGGTTCGAGAATCGGTTTGCCGAGCGAGGGGGTCGAGAGGCAGTAGGTTCCTTCATGAGTCCCGATCCAAATCAGATTTCGATCCCACTCCACAAAAACATTTTCCGTCGTCCCGCGCCACCAACTCTCATAGTTATTGATGTCCCCATCGCGGGCAGGCACGAACCACGCGACCTCCTTCGGGGCTGCGGGGTTGGAGAGGTCGAAGATTCGGATGCCGGCGTTGAACCACGTGATGGCAATAAAGCCGGGGCGCGAGACGCCGGGCGCCAACCAACATTGTGTGTTGTGCGAGCCGAAGCGTCCACGTGCGAGGCAAAAGTCAGAGTAGGGAGCATCCGGCGGCGCCACCGGGCGAGGGAACAATGCAAGTATCTTCGGATTCCGCGGATCCTTCACGTCAACGACATAGGGGGTGTGGTACACCTCCCGGCAATCCGCCTCGAGCGCTTCATGAGTCGCAACAACGAGTCCCTGCAACCCGGGATGGGCTGCGTCGGAAATCACCGGGTAACACGTGTGGAACGGGATCGTACCGAGAGCGTTAAATTCATACTGCACTTTGCCCAAGGGCTTCGGCTTGGTGATGTCGGTCAAATCCATCACATACATCCCGAACGCGCCAAAGCCACCGTAGCCGAGCGTCCCTCCGTCTTCGACGCGCGTCGGAACGCTGATGGCGCCATGATTCCCGGTCCAAGAGGTGCGATCATTGGCGAACACGTATTTCCGGTACTCTTCTTCCTCGCCGAGACGCTGTCCCGGAACCCACCACCGCGAGACCTCCTTGACGTTCGCCGGATCCGACAGGTCTACGATCATGAGTCCATTACTGAAGGGACGTTGATGATTCTCCAAGCGGAGTTGATCATCCCAGCCACAATCGAGGTAGGCGTATTTTCCGCCGTCGTAGAAGTTATGGTGTGTACCGTTGCCCTTCTCGCCGGTGTTGAATTCCTGGAGCAGATTGGGCTTGTTGGGGTCGGTGATGTCGTAGTTGCGAATACCCCGGAGTCCCTTGTAGCCGACAGACTTGTCTCGCAATTCCTTGTCGTACTGCCCGTGCGGAAATTCAGGGGTGGCGGACGTGAGCGGCGCTGCGGCGGTGCACATCATGATCCATTTCCTGAGCTTGGTGTTGTAGGTGACGCAGCCCATGCCCTTGACCACACCTGTGTTGAACACGACGGGGTTCCCGGGCTCACTGACGTCCACGAAGCCGCTGCCGGCCGGGAGCAATCGCTGCTTGCCCTTCGCCCACATGGCCATGAGCGGCTCGCCGCCACTGATCGTCGAACCGGGCAAGTGGGCGTGGATTTCCATGTTGTGGATGTACTGCTTCCGGTCAAGATAATTGAGCGAACCGGAGGGAAGACGGAAAGGAGGCACGGCCCCTTCAGGTGTGAGTCCCGACACTTGGGCGCGTGCTGCGATTGCGCCGGTAAGACCTGCGCCAGCCGCAGCCAGCACGGCGCCGGCCGTGCGCTTCAGAAGATCTCTGCGGCTCAGCTCCGTTCGCTCCCTTACAGTTTCATCAGAGTTGCCCGTGAGTGAGTTTGAATCCCGGCTGAGCATCGACATTTACCACCTCGCTAATTGAGATTGACGGAGGACACATGGTGTTCCTGTTCTAGATCTGACAAGAGACCGCGGCGATCTCGCAGAGCCGCCAACATCGAGAAGCCCATAGAGATTACGGCGAGAGCATACCGCAAGTGCACTCCTGAACCAAATGACTCACTTTCTGATCGCGAGAGGGATGCCGCAGGGCTGAGGCGGAAGATCGAGAAAGACCCCAAGAATTCACGATTCATTCTCATCGCGCTCAGTTCAGGATACACATTCGCGGCCTGGCCTAGATTTAATCCACATTAATAAAATTTACTTCGATTTTTCGCCTGCCACCCAGACCTGTCTGCGCTACTATCGGCAAGGCGTCGCCCGATGCGCTGTCCGGCGGCAACCGACACATTTGTGGTGCTCCGCGCTGCGCGGGCCGCGCGATCGAATGTTGCGTTGGGAGGTGAGGCGTTGAAAAGAAAATTATCAGCATCCTTCGTTGTGCTGGCCTGTCTTCTTGGGAATGCAGTCCCGATGTTCGCGCACCATGGGACGGCGAACTATGACATGACGACTGTCACGACGCTAAAGGGAACAATTACAGATTTTCAGTTCATCAATCCGCATACATTGATTCTTTTCGACGTGAAGACGGACAAGGGCGGTGTCGAGCACTGGGAGGCCGAAGCCACGAGTCCGAATCATCTGTCCAGGGCTGGTTGGAACCGCCATACACTTAAGTCTGGCGACGAGATCACGATTAGCGGCAACCGCGCCAAGAACGGCGCGACTGTGATGCGTTTCCAGAAACTGGTGTTGCCCAACGGCCAAGAGATCAAGGAAGGGGGCGTGGAGTAGTAAGACTTCTATCGGGCGAGATAGATGTAGTTCTTGCCTATCATCTGCTAGTGCAGCCTGCAAAATAGGAGCTAACCTGGCGCCGTAGCCGCGCGCGAACCTGCCCAAGCAGACCTCCCTACGGCGACTTTCTTCTCAGCAGATGATCCAAGCTCCAGATCCCGGGCCCAGCCGTGAACATGTAAAGAAATATGAAGCAATACAACACGGCGAGCTCGCCTCCATTGAGAATAGGCCAAAACCCCCGTGGAAAGTGCACCGTGAAAAAGGCCACGGCCATCTCTCCACAAAGGATGAAGGCCACGGGCTTTGTGAGGAGACCGAGCAGGATCAAAAGTCCGCCAAAAACCTCCAAGAAGCCCGCGACTCCGTGCAAGGAAAGGAATGGCGCCTTGGCGCCTCCCATGCCTCCAAAAAGTCCGAAAAGCTTCTGGCAGCCGTGGAGAGAGAATGTAAATCCCGCTACGATGCGCAACAAGGAGCGTGCGTAGGGTTCTAAAGAACTGGCTTCCGTCAGTTTCATGCTGACCTCTCGCGCCGGAGTGCCGGCGAGGTAGAATCGGAATTTTGGTGGCGGGATGTTAGATGAATACTCCGGGAAATTCCACGACAAAGCGTTTGGAAAGAATTCTTCAGGACGGTAGATTCCGAGCCAATCGGCGTGACAAGCACGAGCATGGGAGTCTGGTTGCCCGACTAGCGGTGCTCCAGAATGATCTTCATGCGTTGGCCACTGTTCGCGCTCAGCATTTCGATCGCCGCTTTCAATTCCCCAAGAGGCATGACGTGGCTGACCAGCGGCTCGAGGCGGACGATTCCTCGTTGCACCAAGTTGATGGAGCCAGGGTAGTCTTCGCTTTTTGCCACGCGCGCGTTGACGAGAGCAAGCTCCTTGAAATAGAGCTGATAAAACGGCAACGCACCCTCGGTTTCGGTGATGATCCCGAAGAGCAACAAGCGGCCGCCGAACCGGGCCATCTTGACGGCGTCGGCCAGCGACGCCATTACCCCGGTCGACTCGATGACCAAGTCGGCGCCACGGCCATCAGTGGCGTCCAAGACCTCTTGGATCGCTCCTTCGCCGCTCGCAACGGTTAGATCCGCCCCCAACGTCTGCGCCAATTCCCTTTTTGCCAGGCTACGGGTGATGCCGATCACCGGATTGGCGCCTCGCGCTTTGGCAAGCTGCACGTGAAGTTGGCCAGTCACGCCCAGGCCCAACACAGCCACGGATTCCCCCGGGAATATGTTTGTCAAACGCTGGGCGTGCAAACACGTGGTCAGCACCTGAATCAGGGGCGCCGTACGGCTATCAATCGAATCCGGTAGACGGAAGACGTGGCTTGTTGGAGCGGTCAGATATTCGGCAAAGCCGCCATTCGTATCTCGCCCAAGGAGCATGCCATTTGGGCACAGTTGGGTCTGGCCAATGCGGCAGTGAAAACACGCGCCACAAAAAAGTTCCGGGTCGATGATGACCCTATCCCCAGGCCGGAATGAGCCGCCGCCCTCGACGACCTCTCCGATCATTTCGTGGCCCATGATCCGCGGGTAGTTGACGGGGATCGCGCCATTATAAATCTTGAGATCCGTCCCGCAAACACCGCTATGGCTGACTCGAATCAGTACCTGGCCCGTGTCGAGGGAGGGGCGAGCAACTTCATCGACCACCAACTCACCGGGTGCTTTCAAAACCATGGCTTTCATAGCGTGTCCATCAAATTCTCGGGCGCCAGCTCGAAGTTCGGAAATACGGAATCGGAGATGGCAACCGGTCGCTGCGGCATTTTCAGCGCGCCATTGCTTCTTCCATGTGCTCCATGAGTGTAAAGATAACGGGCCCGTCGGCGGACACGAGAACATTCTCTTCCAGCCGGCAGGTTTGTTGCAGGCCCGGGTGTCCGGCGAAGGTCTCAATTGCAAAGTACATGTTCTCCTTGATTTCGGCCGGGTACTTGAGCGAATAGGCGCGCGAAACCCACATACCTTCATAGAGCGTAATGCCGATGCTGTGGGCGAACTGCTGCAGCGTGCACGTCTGGTACTTGTCGTCGTCGTACTCGGGAAAAGCAGCAGCCACATCCGCGGTGGTATTCCCCGGGCGAAGCTTTGCCAACCCGGCGTACATCGAATCATAGACTTCCCGATAGAGGTCGATCTCTTTTGGGGTCATCTTCGCGGCACACTTGAAGCAACGCACAAAGTCATTGAAGTAACCCGACGGCCCCACGGCGTTGATATCAACGATGACCAGATCCCCCTGACGGATGATCTTATCGGTTGCCCAGCGGCGATACGGACTCGTGTTGCCTCCCGAAGCGACAATGATGTCGTACATGATTTCACAACCGCGCTCCAGCATGAACTCGTGCACCTTGGCTTCGATCTCGCGCTCGCGCACGCCCGGCTTGAGCCACTCATATTTGATCTTCCACATAGCGGCATCACCGATGCTAGCTGCCTGCTTCAGTAGCTCGATTTCATCGCGGGTCTTGACCACCCGCGCGGCAGAAATCGCCGGCCAGCCGTTCGCAATATTCAGGCCGGTCTTTTGAAAAGCTTCCAGGGCGGGCATGTCCAAATTGTCGATGCCGACGCGTTCCTTCTGAATGCCGTGGTCTTTCAAGACATCCACAATGCTTGCCGCCATTCGGCCTGCCATGAACGGAACGGCTCCCTCAGCCCACTGCCAGGTGATCGCCGGCCGGATGCGGCCCGCCATCCAAGGAAGATCGATCTTAGAGCACTCGAGATCGGACCCCGCTGTTTCGAAAAGCACAGGCTCGCCGTTGTGGGGCAGCACGCAATAACGGATGTTGATGTTGTACTTCCAATTGCCCTGGTAAGACGCAGTGGCGTACCGGATATTGGCGCCAGCAAACAACACCAATGCGCCGAGATCATGAGCGGTCATCTGCTCTCGGAGGCGCTGCAAGCGATCTTTCCGCAATCGATCGAAGTCAACGCGGTATTGCCAGTCGGCGCCGGTCTGGCTGTAAACGCGCCGCGGGTCCCATTCATGTGGCTTTAGTATAAAACTCGTATCCATCGGCTTAGTATCCTCCAGTTAGCATTCAAGAATGGCTAGAACACTCCCGTAAGCGTGAATGGTCTGCGCAAGGAAACATTGCTCAGGGGATCAACAAGGCACCCGCGAGTCCGACGACCCGGTCACACGCTCCCGGTCTCGTCCAAGAAAGAACCCTTCGAAAAGGAACGCGAGTATACAGTGCAATCCACTTGGCCGTCCAGAAAAGAAAGGGAGTGGCGCTGGAACACGTATGATTCAACTGTGGGTATTTTCCCTAAGGTGACTATGTTTTCGGTTGGAGTGCGGCTTTTCGGCGGGATTTCGGAACACTCGGCGCTGCGGCCGGCGAATCCTGCATAGGCAGATGGAAGCGGCGGATTCCGTCGTAGGAATGGAGAGCGCTAGCCACTGCCCCGGCGGTTGGAACACACCCGATTTCGCCCACTCCCTTTGCTCCGTAGCCTCCGACCTCATCCGGAACTTCAATCAGGATAACGTCAACGTGTGGCATGTCCTTGGCCTGCACGATGCCCAGGTCGCGCAGGAGGAGCGAGTCTGGGGTTCCATCCGTGGAGGTGAAATTTTCCGAGAGCGCGTAGCCGAGCCCCATATGCACCCCGCCTTCCATTTGTTCGGCGCACAGCCGCGGGTTGATAGCATGGCCGACGTCGTGAGCAGCCACGACGCGCTCGATCCGGCCATTTTCGCCGAGGATCACCACCTGGGTGGCATAGCTAAAGGTCAAGTGTGTCGTGGGGTTCTCCAAGGCAGCGGGAGTGCCGGGCTTGGTAGTGAAATCACAGACGTAATCCCCTCCGTACTCGCGGCCGATCAGCTTTTCAAGCGGCGATTGCTTGAGATCGGCGGCCAAGCCGCCTGCTGCCCGCTGTGCGGCTGCGCAACTGAGCGTGGTAGCACGCGATGCCCACGTCTCCCCGCACTTCACTCCGAGATCTTTATCCCAAAGGATCGTCATGATCTCGGGCGAGAGGCCCGTCTCTTCGCACACGGCCTGCCGAATGGCGGTAAAAAGTCCCTGGCCCAATTCTGTGTAGCCGGTGAGGATCTCCACTCGGCCTCCTTCCACCACGCGGATTAGCACGTGCCCGCTGTCTATCGTTCCATTCCCGATGCCGGTGCTTTTGATGCCGCAGCCTATGCCGGCATATTTCGCGCTCTTGTAGATGCCCTTCACTGCTTCGAGTGACCTCCGAATGCCCAAGCAGCTCTCTCGCATGACCTGCCCGGTAGCAAAGGCATCGCCGGGGTTCAGTATATTTTTTATTCGGATGTCATAACCGTCGACACCTACTCTTTCCGCGAGGAGATCCATGATCCCCTCCATAGCGAAGTGGGCTTGATTCGTGCCAAAACCGCGCATGGCTCCGCTGGTGGGGTTGTTGGTAAACACGGCCGTGGACTCGATGTCCACGTTGGGCACGCGGTAAGGTCCGCATGAATGGCACGCCGCGCGAAGGAGACACTTGCCGCTGGTCCCTGCGTAGCCTCCGGCGTCGCCGACAATGCGAGCGCGCACGGCGAGCAAGCGCCCTTCAGCATCGGCGCCGACCGTGTAGTGCATCGTCATCGGATGGCGCTTGACGTGAAGCTGCGTCGATTGCTTGCGCGTGAGAACCATCTTCACCGGACGCTGCAGCAGAAACGCCGCCAGTGCGGTCTGCGCCTGGATGGAGAGCTCTTCTTTTGCGCCAAAGGCTCCGCCGCTCGCAGCCAAGGCTATTTCAACCTGCTCGAGCGGCAGCTTCAGAACTTGCGCGATCTGACGCTGGTCGAAGACTGAGCCCTGACTCTGCGTGTGAACCTTGACGCCTTTCCCCTGAGGCAAGGCCACGCACGCCTCCGGCTCAAGAAAGGCCGGCTCGACCGGCTGCGTGTGGAAGGTCTGCTCGATGACATGTGTCGAACCAACCAACGCTGCATCCACATCGCCACGTGCAAACGCGGTGGTTTCGAGCAGGTTCCCACATTCATGCAGATTCCCGCGCGCATGCACCTGTGGCGAACCGGATTCGAGCGCGGCGAACGGATCCGTTACTGGCGGGAGTACTTCGTAGTCCACTTCCACTCTGTCCGCGGCCTGGCGCGCATGGAAGCTCGAGTCCCCGACGACGAGGGCGAGCATATCCCCGACGCAGCACGTCGTTTCACTGGCAGCCACAAAAACCGGCAGATCGGGAATCGTGAGGCCTGTGCCCCGCTGTCCCGGAACATCGGCCGCCGTGAAAATCCTCATAATCCCCGGCATCGCCAGCGCCGTGGAAGTGTGAATCGCCCGGACCTTGGCCCGGGGATGCGCGCTCAGCACTGGCGCGGCATGAAGCATCCCCGGAACGCTCATGTCGTCAACGAAAGGCCTCTCACCTAGGGCCTGCTCAAGTCCGCGGTAACGCGAGAGCGATCGGCCAATACCATTCGCGTGATTGCCTTTCGAAAATGCCGGATTACGCGTCAATCCGAACTCTTCGCCGAAAAAGAAATGCCGCCGCGGCTCCTTGCTCGGGAGGCGACCGCCGCTGTTCCAAGCTTCTCCGGCTGTCTGAATGGCGTCGATGATTCGCGCGTAACCGGTGCAGCGACAAAGATGGCCGGAGAGCGCCCGCGCGACAGCCTCGCGGTTATCGGTGCGCCCTTGCCCCAATAACGATGACGCGCGGACGAGGATCCCGGGAATGCAGAAGCCGCACTGGACTCCGCCCTCGAGCACAAACGCTTCGCTCAAGACAGAGCGCATCTCTTCCGAGACGCCCTCGAGCGTGACCACGTCGTGACCTTTCATCTGTTCCGGTCTGCGCAGGCAGGCCAGCACCGGCCGTCCGTCCACCAGAATCGCGCAGCAGCCGCACGTGCCCTCTGGCGCGCAGCCGTTCTTGGCAGAAACGATCCCGCAATCCTCGCGCAAAACTTCGAGGAAGTGCATCCCGGGCTCGTAGGAGCCTGCGGCCGGCTTTCCGTTCAAGGTGAACTTAACGTTAGGCAAACTTCCCTGCCTCAAACTCCAAGTCAGAACGCCCGGCGATGCCGGCGGCACACACACCACCCTTCAAACGTATCGCATTCATCACATGGATGCAATTGCGGTGCGGACAAGCAGCGGCAACGCCACCCCGGGGCTCCGTCTTTGCTAGTGGTGCGCTGCCGCTTTCTGCAAAACACGATCCACGATCGACTTGAATTCGTCCTCGGTCAGCAGGTCCTTCTTCTCGAACGACTTCGCCTTGACCAGCTGCAACATCGCCATACGCTCTTCTTCGGTAGCCTTGACCTTCAACTTCTCACACCACTCCTCGATCGACGGCGGGCCGCTGTTCTTGCCAAGCACGATCGAAACCGGCTTCTGCCCAACCAGGTCTGGTGCGAACGGAACGAACTCGAGAGGATGCTCCTGCCGCGCGAGGCGCACCCAGCCCGCGATGATTCCTGACTCCACCTCATAGAGCTTATCGCCCACGATTGGACGATTGGGCGGAATTGTCACGTTGGCCCGTTCGAGAACAAAGCGTGAAACCTCGCACAGTTTCTCGGTCCGAATATTCAAGTCCACTCCGTAGAGACACAGCAGCGACATGACCACGTCTTCCATGGGCACGTTTCCGGCCCTCTCGCCGATGCCCGTAATCGTGGTTTGCGCCACCGAGGCCCCCGCCGCAAGAGCAGCAATCGTATTCGCCACTCCCAACCCAAAATCCTGATGGCAATGAATCTCCACAGGCTTCTTCAAACGCTGGATTGCTCTCTTCACGACGTGATGGATCGCGTCCGGCGTGCAGCCCCCCATCGTATCAGCCAGCGTGAGGGCATCCATGTGGCCTTCCGTCGCCACACGCTCGACCATATCGAGCAATGGCTCAACGTCGGTGCGGGTCGCGTCGATGGTGAAAAACACGGTGTAGAGACCGGCCTCTTTTGCAGCCAGTGTGGCCTCGATCGATGACTTAATCGCCCGGTCGACGGTCCATCCGTAGGCATTCTTGATCAGGTGTTCGCTGGCCGGGATCTCGATCACCACTCCGGTGCAACCGCAGGCTTTGACGGTCCTGACCTCGTCGGCGATGCAGCGGCCGAAGGCAAAAATTTCCGATTTCAGACCGAGACTCGCGATCTCTTGAATCGCTGCCTTGTCTTGCTCGGAGACGGCGGGCATTCCCGCTTCGATTCGGTGAACGCCAAGCGCATCGAGCTGGCGCGCGATCGCGACTTTCTCTTCGCGCCGGAACACGACGGCAGTCTGTTGTTCGCCGTCACGCAGAGTAACGTCGTGAATCTTGATCTTGGCAGGAAACGCGAGGTTGCGTCGCACCTCCGGCAAATAATTCCAGGGGCTGACAAACCACTTGTCGGTTTTCCAGGGGTGTTCCATTGTGACCTCGGCAAGAAACTTTGGAGCGCGTTAACCACAACTTAGGAACTTGAGCGTTCCCAACTAATTTCAGTTTGACGCCGGCGGATTATACATGAGCCTCCCTATCGCTACAAGCGGCGTCTCCGCGGCAAGACCAACAGTCAGAGAATCGTCCGCAGCCCAAATTCTGTCCAGTGCGGCATCTGCTTTTAATTGCTTGTGGTAACCTAGCCGGGCTTCGGGGAAGGGGTGTTAACCCTGGGTCAGTTTGTCGCATCGCGAAGAGGTAAACGAAAATCGATTGAGTGCGTCCCAAGGTCAGCGCGCCCCATTTCAGGAAACTTGTGAGGAGGAATTCGCCATGTCACCGCGACGGGTTCGAGCACTGTGCTGTTGGACTTGCCTTTTAGCCTTATCGCTAATTTTTCTTTCTCGAGGGGAGGTTGCCGCTTATCCGGACGACTCAGGGTATCATCTGCTGCGAAAAATACCTGTCGGTGGTGATGGAGCCTGGGACTATTTGACTGTGGATCCCGCGGCGAGGCGCATCTATCTTTCGCGCGGGACACACGTGATGATTGTGGACGAGGACATGGGCACGGTCATTGGCGACATTCCCGACACCAAGGGAGTACACGGCATCGCGCTCGCGCCGGACCTCGGCAAAGGTTTCATAAGTAACGGCGGCGAAGCCACGGTCACGATTTTCGATCTCAAAACGCTCCAGCCCATGTCGAAGGTCAAGACGACTGGAGACAATCCGGACTCCATCCTGTACGACCCGGCGACCAAGCGCGTGTTCACATTCAACGGCCGAAGCTCCAACGCTACCGCGATTGACGCAATGTCGGGCACGGTTGTCGGAACGGTGGCGCTTCCGGGGAAGCCGGAGACACCGGTGCTGGACGGCAAGGGCAGCATCTTTGCAAATATTGAAGACAAGAATTCATTGGTTGAAATCGATGCGAAGACACTCGCAGTGAAGCACACCTATCCGCTCGAAGGTTGCGAGGGCCCGTCGGGGATCGCCATGGACACTGCACACCGGCGCGTATTCAGCGGCTGCAGCGACAGCAACAAGCTGGCGGTTACGGACGCAGATACCGGCAAGGTGATTGCGATGCCTGCGATCGGGGAAGACGTGGACGCCGATGCTTTTGATCCAGCCACGGGCCTGGCGTTCGCCTCATGCCGTGAAGGCGTGCTCAGTATCATTCACGAGGATTCGCCCGAAAAGTTCAGCGCGCTGCCGAACGTCAAGACGGAGTTCGGGGCCCGCACCATGGCGCTCGACGTAAAGACACACCACGTCTTTGTAGTGACCGCCGACCTTACGCCGGCAGCGGCGCCTACGGCAGACAATCCTCACCCGCGGCCGCAACCCGTTCCTGGCACATTTAGAATCCTGGAGTATGGGCAATAGATAGCAAATACGGGCTCGCACTAAGGAGAGTTTCGCCAGCAAGCGCGATCACGAGTTGACCGCGCTTGCTGGTGGATTCCGTCCGCACCCCTTGTGCTGGAGGCATGGCTTTGCGTACCAAGCTGATGACCGTACTCGCATTGGCGGTGACACTTCTTGTGGTTTCAGTTCCCCTGCAGGCACACCACGGGGCATCCATGTTCGACATGAAAAGCTCGATCACGGTGAAGGGAACGGTGACGAGTTTTGAGTGGACCAATCCCCACGCGATGATTTTTGCCGATGCGAAGGACGACAAAGGCGGCGTCCAGAAGTGGACTGTGGAAACACGAGGAGGTCCAAACGTACTGACAAACGCCGGGTGGACCAAGGATAGCCTCAAGCCAGGAGATCAGATCACTCTCATCGGCCATCCCGCGAAAGACGGCACGTATAAGATGCGTCTCGCGAAGGTGGTGTTGGCCAATGGCCAAGAGCTCGACCTAGAGCCACACTCATGGTATTGAGAGCAGGTGCTCAGCAAAGCCTCTGCGAAGCTTTTTGCCGAAACAAGAGACCGAACCGCGAAGGTTGGGTTGGCGTTTAATGTTCCTGGTTTGAATCTTGACAATTGAAAGATGGAGGTTTAATACAACGACGTTTCTATATTGCGGGCCACCTGCAGGACGCTGACTAGCTGCACGCTCGCGAGTCGGACTCAAAACTTAATCCGAAATTTCAAAACGGAAGTTCCGGATAGAACTGATTGGAGCTAAATGTCATGAAGCTGAGGGTTTCGACTGTCGTACAAGCAGCGCTGGTTGGCGTGCTCGTTGGCGGATGGTTCGGAGCGAACGGGCAAGATCTGTCCAAAGCTACTCCGACGGGATCCATCCCCACGTTTTCTACCGCAGACATCGCGCGCACCGGTTTCTTTTATGTGGGCGGTCACTATGTCGGATCTCCCGGGCAGGAAGTCATGGACGGCGCCGAATATGTTGAAGTGATGGTGCCGAAGAAAATCCGGCGGCCGTATCCGATCGTGTTCTTCCACGGAGCGGGGCAGACTGGCACAGATTGGCTGCAAACACCTGACGGGCGCGCGGGCTGGGCCTACTATTTCATCAAGAAGGGCTACGTTGTCTACATGGTTGATTATCCCGCGCGAGGGCGTTCGGCCTATGTTCCTGACGTTGACGGCCCGCTGACCATTCGCACCGCGCCACAGTTGGAGAAGCTCTGGACGGACTTGGCGGAGTTCGGCGATTGGCCGCAAGCCAAGAAATATACGCAATGGCCGAGCGACGCTGCGAACAAAGGCAAGATGGGCGACCCGATATTCGACAATTTTGCCAAGACTCAGGTCCAATACTTGGCAGGTGTGAGCCAAGACAAGTTAGATTTGGATGCCCACGTAGCACTGCTCGATACGATTGGCACTCCGGTCATTCTGATAACCCACTCGCAGGGAGGGAGTTTTGGCTGGGAAGTTGCCGATGCCCGGCCAAAGCTCGTCAAGGCAATCATCACCGCCGAGCCAGCGGGCCCGCCCATCCAAACCGTGGATACCGCTAAACAGGTGTATACGGGCAAGGGGCTCATCTGGGGCGTGACGAGTCTCCCACTTCACTACGATCCGCCGATCAACGATCCGTCGGAATTGCAAGTCGAGCTTGAGCCCAAGTCGGACGCGCCGGGTCTCATCCAATGCTGGCGTCAGAAGGAGCCCGCTCACCGGCTCGTTAATCTGCAGGGCATCCCGGTTCTCGACGTATCCGCAGAGGCGAGCTATCACCGCGTGTTCGACTCCTGCGACGCCAAATGGCTCAATCAGGCAGGCGTGAAGACCACATACATGGAACTCGAACGTGTGGGCCTGTCCGGCAATGCCCACGAGATGATGCTCGAGAAAAACAGTGACGGGATTGCTGCGTTCTTCGAGAGTTGGATCGAGGCGAACGTGCGATGAGTAAAGCCGTCGAACCGCCGTCCGACCCACTTTCCTTGCGGGCGGCCTTTTTGCCCCCGGCTCGTCCGACGGTTACGGAAATCATTGGGCGCCCAGCCTTCCCGCAATTGGCGCGCGCGGCCCTGCCACCGCTTGCGAAATGCGGCGTTGCCGGGGTGGCCCGTGGATACGAACGCGACGACTTCGTCAGCTGAGTGTTGAGTTCGAGATTCTTGGGAGGAAATTCATGCGTACACGATTTGTGATGCTCTTGGCGGTCACTGTAGTTTTCATCACGGCTTTCTTACTTGGCGATAGGCGGGTGCCCGTTCAAGGACAGGAGAAACCCGGCCCCGGCTTCGCAGCGGTTCCGGGACAGACCGGTGGCCAAGACATGTTCGGAGCCTATGAGGTCGTCAAGGATTGGCCGAAACCTATCAGCGGACTACCGGGGAATGAGAAGTGGACGTGGGGAGCCGGGCAGAGTGTGTTCGCCCAGAACCCGAACCGGGTCTTTCTGCTTTTCCGCGGCGAACTGCCGAACATTCCCAGGCCGCAAACTAAGCTGATTCCCGATTTCGGGCCGAGTCTTCTATTCCCCACTGGCCGGCTACCATTTCGAGACGCTACGGTGTCCGCTTTGCCGGGAGGCGGTGGATCCGGCCAAGACCCTGAAGATGGCCCGAAGCTTTGGAAGGGAACGGTAGGCGTTGACGCCAAGTGGGAGCACTGCCTGACTGTGGTAGACGCCAACGGCATCATTACCGAGCAATGGACGCAATGGGACAAGATCTTCAAGCGGCCGCACTTTGTCACGATCAATCCGTACGATCCGGAAAAGCACGTCTGGGTAGTGGACGATCATATGCACGCTATCTATAAATTCACGAACGACGGAAAACTACTGGTGCAGACGATCGGCACGCCCACGGTGAAAGGCGCGGATGGCACGCACTTCAACCGACCCACGTTTATCGCTTGGCTGCCCGATAGCACCATGTTTGTGGCGGATGGGTACAATGGCACGCGCGTCGCAAAATTCGACAAGGACGGCAAGTTCCTTCTGGATTGGGGCAAAGCAGGAACTCCCCCAGATGAGAAGCGCCCCGGCTACATGAACAACGTGCACGGTATTGCGGTGGACCCCGTGACACGGCGGATCTTTGTGAATGACCGAGCCAATCACCGCGTGCAGGTCTTTGACGAGAATGGCAAGTATCTATACGAGTGGAGCTTTGGGCAGGACCCCTCGGACATTCATCTACTCTATATCTCGGCCGACCGTTATCTGTGGGCGGTGGACCGCGGAACGTCGAAGGTTCTGAAGTACGACTTGGACGGACACTTCCTTTATTCCTGGGGCACGTGGGGCGACTTCCCCGGTGGGATGTGGGGCGTGCACGGGATTAGTGTGGACCAAGAGGGCAATTTCTATGTCGCCGAAGTGGACAGCGGGCGAGTGCAGAAGTTCCGCCCCAGGCAAGGTGCGGACCCACAATTCCTGGTCGGGCAACCGGTCCGCGCGGCTTGGAAGGATTGACGTGTCCCGGTCGCAGCGGTTCCATCAGATAGTCGAGCATCTCCGCTTTCGGGCGCATGTGGGTCGGTGACCACTTACCGACTGGTTTCTCGTGCTACACCTCGCCGGTTTTGACGGGCGCACAAGGAGAGAGTCCATGACGAAGCATATGTGGTGTGATTGCGGAGAAGGGCTGTCGCGCCGACAAGTCCTCCAAGGAGGATTGGCCGCAGTCGCGGTCGGCGCGCTGGGCGGGGTCGACTACGCGCTCGCCGAAAGCCGGGCCCAAGGCGCGACGGCGAGCAAAGGGATGCGTGTTTCAGGGGTACGCGCGGTAGACGTTCACTGTCACTATTTTCCGGAGGCCTATCTCAATATCTTCAACGAAGACGGAAAAGCCTTCGGTGCCGAATACCGCATGACGGACCAGGGGTTCTACTACAAGACGCCGAACACGCCTGCTACCGCTGGACCGATGGCGACTAAGTTCACGGACCTGAAGCAGCGCATCGCCGACATGGACCAACAAGGCGTGGCTGTTCAGGCAGTATCGCTCACCGCCCCGATGGTCTACTGGGGCGACGCGGAACTCGATCACAAACTCGCCCGGGCGTGGAACGATGCGGCCAGCGCCGCGCACGAGGCGTACCCGACACGGCTCGTCGCATTCTGTACCCTGCCGATGCTCTATCCCGACCGCGCCATCGACGAACTGAACCGGGCCACCAAATTGCCGGGCATTCGCGGCGTCTATATGGGCACCAACATCAATAACAAGGATCTATCCGATCCGCTTTTCGAGCCGATCTGGACACGCATCGAGGGGCTCGACCTGCCGGTCTTCTTGCATCCGCTGCAGACGGTGGGGGGCGACCGGATGCGAAAGTACTATCTTTCAAATTTGCTGGGTAACCCGATTGACTCGGCGATCGCTGCGTGCCACCTCATCTTCAGCGGGGTGTTCGACCGCCATCCGAAGCTCCGCTTCGGACTGCCCCATGGCGGCGGCGCTCTGCTCATTTTGATCGGTCGCATCGACCACGGCTGGCAAGTGCGCCCGGAGACAAAGCAACTGCCGAAGGCGCCGAGTACTTATCTCGACAGATTCTTCTACGATACGATCGTTCACTCGAAGCAGATTATGGAGTTCGTGATCAGGGAGGTGGGTGCCGAGCGCGTCATGATCGGCAGCGACTACTGCTTCGACATGGGTTATGAGCGCCCGATTCAGTTTCTCGAGCAGATCAACCTGACGAGCGCACAGCGAAAGATGATCCTCGGCGGCACGGCGGCGAAGCTGCTGAAACTCTGATCTTGGCGGCGCACCGATGAGCACATTCGTCAGCCGGTTTTTCAGACGGCCTGGTGGAACTCCGGAATGCTCACGAGCTGCAATTCCAGACCAACGACGGCGCGTGATGCGAAATTCGCTCTTCGTTTTATTTCGATTTCTGAGCCGCGTCGCTTTCCCGGCTCTGGTTCTCCTTCGCTCAGGCCGGTAAGGGCTTGCCCTTCGTCTCTTCGCCAAAGGGCAGGAGCGACAGCCCCACGGCGAAAGCCAAAGCCGTCAGAGCCACGGGAATGCCGAGGGTCTGGAAGTGACGAATCCCGGCACCCACCAGAAATGTGAGCCCTGCTCCGGCGAAGCGACCAACGTTGGTCGTAAACGCAAAAGCGCTGACACGGCATTCCGTTCCGTACTGTTCCGGCAGCCAGAAGGAGTAGACGACGAAATTTGCTCCGCCGAGGCCGAGAAAAAAAGTGCATATCATGAACCAGTCGAGCGCGGCCGTTTTCATATAGAAGACATGCCCGAATGCCAGCAAGAGGAAGACGAACATCAAGGAAAAGAAAATTGCCAGCGTCGTCCTACGGTCTATCCATTTGGCAAGCAGCGGCGTCAGCACAGCGCCAATAATCGTGCCGATTCCCAGAATTCCGGTGGAAAGAGATGCCAACTGCGCCGCGCTCATCGCAGTTCCGCCGGCGCGCTCCGCCAGGTATGTCACCGCTGTCGGCACATAAACCGACCCTGCCCACAAACCAACAATCGATGCGATCAAATATATTGAGTTGAGAATGGTTCGGCGGCGATACTGCTGCGAAAAAAGTTTTAGGAAGGAACTGTGCATCGCCAATTTCGCGCCGAGTTCGGCCTGCGTCTTTTTCCAGCGCGCAGGCTCGTGTACACGGTTGTACAGGAAAGCCACCAGGATCGCGGGGGATCCACCCGCGACAAACATGTATCTCCAGCCGAAGCGGCTGCCAATGAAATAGTTGGCTAGGGCCGCCAAAAGAAAACCGATGTAGTAGCCCGTGTGCATTAGACATACGCCCCACGTTCGGCGCTCCTCGGGCCATTCTTCGGATATGAGCGAGGCCCCGATCGACCATTCTCCGCCAATGCCTACACCGGCCAAGAACCTGAAGAGCGCAAGAGACCAGACACCCGTAGACAAGGCAGCCAGCAGAGTGAAAATCGAAAACCAGAGTATAGTCAACATCAAGGTTCGTGCACGCCCGAACCGGTCCGCGATGGGTCCCCAGACGAGAGCGATTCCCCAACCAACCATAAAAAGGGCGAAGAGGAGTCCACCGTAAAGGCCAATGTTGGCCGTCGTGGCTGGAATTCCAGATCTGGGCAATAGATCGCGCAAGGCTGGAACCAGAACGAGCGCATAGATGAAGGAGTCCATCCCGTCCATGGTCCATCCGCCCCAGGCGGCCAAGAAGCCGCGCTTTTGGTTGGGGGTCAACGGGACTCTAGGTAGGGCAGATTCGACAGTGGGGCTGGTCATTCGAACATCTTCCTCTGGTTCGCCCCGAAAGAGCCTGATCGGGGGCGCATTGCACGTCGGCGCGTGAACGGCCGGGCAAGTATACACATTTCTCGATAGGCCGCCAGGCCCGCACATGCGAGAACTAAATTCGGGTGCAAAACGTGCCTCTCGTCTACGCGATGGAAAGCGCGCGTCGGTTGTCGGCTTGTGCGATCACCGATTTTGTCGCCTTTCCCGATTCGAAATCGATCGGGGACTTTGCCGATGGATTGAGCGTGGACCGAACGCCGCAAGTTGCTCCGAATCCAAGGTGATGGAATGCGGAGTGTCGAAATCACTGGTTTGATGCTAGGCTGATGCCGATTTTTCACCACATTCGCGGTGATCGCGGCGCGGGATTGGCTGCGGCAACCTTCTGAGACAGATACGAGAACGAAAAGCATCACTTGCAGCGTTGATTCTAACCGACTCCGCGCAGCAGCCAGCGCGGGCAGCCCGGCATTTGTCAGCGCCCTCAAGCGCAGCTTCTGAACTGCAGTCCGACGAAAAGAGGCTCGACGATGGGAACAGTCGACGCGACACGACATCCCGGCCCCGCGCCCGCGATCCCGAGCGCACGCAAGAAGCCCTTCTACCGGACTCTCTGGGGCCAAGTACTGCTGGCCGTTGCGGCCGCCATTGCCTTCGGCTATCTCAGCCCGGCCAGAGCTGTTGCCATGAAGCCTCTGGGCGATGCATTTATCAGGCTGATCACCATGATCATCGCGCTCATCATTTTCTGCACCGTGGTCACGGGTATCGCCGGCATGGAGGACATGAAGAAGGTCGGACGCATCGGGGGAAAGGCGTTGCTGTATTTCGAGGCCGTGTCCACCGTGGCGCTGTTCCTCGGCCTGCTGGTTGCCAATGTGGTGCACACGGGCGCTGGCTTCAATGCATCGCCGGCCGCGCTCGATGCGAAGGCCGTAGCGGGATATGCCGGTCAGGCAAAGGCGCAAAGCGTGACAGAGTTTTTAATGCACATTATCCCCAACACAGTGGTCGATGCATTTGCCAAGGGAGACATTCTGGAGGTTCTACTAGTTTCGGTTCTGTTCGGTTTCGCTTTAGCGGCCGGCGGGCTACGCTGCAAGCCGCTGGTCGTGATGTTCGACGGGCTAACGCATGCGGTCTTCGGCGTGGTCAATATCGTGATGCGGTTTGCCCCCATCGGCGCTTTCGGCGCGATGGCCTTCACCATCGGCAACTACGGCATAGCCTCGCTCGGACCTTTGGCCAAACTCATCGGCACGTTCTGGCTCACGTCCATTTTATTCGTTCTCATCGGGCTAGGCGCGATTGCCTGGCTGGCTGGGTTCAACATCGTCAAGTTCCTGTTATATATCAAGGAAGAGATCCTGCTCGTGCTGGCCACGAGTTCCTCAGAGACGGCGCTGCCAACGCTGATGGAGAAAATGGAAAAGCTGGGTTGCTCGAAGTCGCTCGTGGGACTTGTGGTGCCGACCGGCTATACGTTTAACACCGATGGCAGCAGCCTCTACATGACGATGGCAGCGCTGTTTGTGGCCCAGGCTACGAACACTCCATTGACGCTGGGACAGCAGCTGACCATCCTGGGCGTGGCAGTTTTAACCTCCAAGGGCGCCAGCGGCGTGCAGGGCGCGTCGTTTATCGCGCTGGTGGCGACGTTGACGGTGATTCCCACGATTCCCGTTGCGGGTATGGCGTTGATTCTTGGAATCGACCGTTTCATGAGCATGGCCCGCGCCTCAGTGAACATGATCGGCAACGGTGTCGCCACGCTCGTGGTGGCGCGTTGGGAACGGGAGCTCGACCGCGAAACGTTGCGACGCAATCTCGCTTGAGGCAAACGCAAGCCCCGAATCGTCAACACAGATCCGTGCACCCCGCTGCTGCACTCCGTGAGGCATTGGACATGAAGGTAGCAGGCCGCCACTACATAATTGTCTGTCGCTGTGATATAGGATTTTCGACGGACAATCTGAGCCGGTCTGGCTACGGAATCAGCAAGAGCTTGCCCGTTGTCTTGCGGCCTTCGAGATCCCGATGCGCCTGCTGCGCCTCTCGCAGTCTATAAACATGTTCCACTCGCAATTTGAGTTTCCCGGCGGAGATCATGCTGAAAACGTCGGCAGCACGCAGCTCAAGCTCCTCACGAGTGGCAATGTAGTTTACGAGCGTGGGACGACTGAGGAACAATGAACCCTTTTGTGACAGCTTTACGGGATCGAATGGCGGGACTGGCCCGCTGGCCGCTCCGAAAAGAATCAGGTAACCGCGCGGGCGGAGAATGTTGAGATCCTTGTCAAATGTGCTCTTGCCAACGCCATCGTAGATGACATGGACTCCCTTTCCCTCGGTGATACGTTTGGTTTCTGCCTCAAAATCCTGCCGGTCATAGAGAATCACTTCGTCAGCGCCGGCTTCGCGTGCCAGGTTCGCCTTGTCCTCCGAACCTGCCGTACCGATCACTCTCGCTCCAATATTTCTGGCCATCTGGACGAGAAGTAGTCCAACCCCTCCTGCCGCGGCGTGAATCAGAGCTGTCTCGCCCTTCTTCAATGGATAGGAGCTATTCACCAGATAGTGCGCAGTCATGCCTTGAAGCATGGCGGCCGCCGCCTGTTGGTCTGTTATCCCCGCCGGAACGTGAATGACGCGGTTCGCCGGTACGGCAGCGTATTCCGCGTAGCCGCCCAAAATACCTGTATAAGCGACGCGATCCCCGGGTTTCAGTGACTTCACCTCATGGCCAACATCACTGACGATCCCGGAGGCTTCCTGCCCAGCGACGAACGGTAACGGGGTGGAGTACCGGCCTTCGCGAAAATAAACATCGACGAAGTTGACGCCTGCAGCCGAAATCTTTATCACCGCCTCATTTGGTTTTGGAATAGGGACAGGAAGGTTCACGAGCTGAAGAGCCTCGGGGCCACCGGGGGTTTGAACCTGGATAGCTTGCATCATATTCCACCTCGACAAGTCGTCGCGCCCATCAGGCGGGCCTGATCATACCTGACTTCCTCGGCCTGAAAGGCTCGTTCTCCTGAGTTTCGATGTCGCGGCTCTGTATGTCAGTCCGTCCCAAAAGAATTGCTGCAATCAGTGGCCTGAACTTTGTGCGTAGGACAACATCGAGACACTCGATACGATTCTCGCGGACCAAAGAAGATTTGAAGTTGGCGGCCCAAAATTGAATTTGCTACACTCACGCGCGATTGGCGGGGGGGCCGCATGGTCGCTCGACTGAGTCTAGCCGCGGGTTTGCTTCTTCTGACCGTACCACTGGCGGCCCAAGAGCCGCATGGAAACGCAGCCGTTTCGGCCACCTACGTCGGGTCACACGCGTGCCAGCTGTGCCACTTCAAGATTTACGAGCGTTGGAAGAAGACTCCCATGGCCAATGTGGTGCGCGATCCGCGAGAACATCCCGACGCGATCTTAGGAGATTTCTCAACGATGAATGCGGAGGAGAAATTCTCCAAGGACGACGTCGCGCTGGTTTACGGGAATGTGTGGAAGCAACTTTATTTCAAGAAGGTCGGCGACGACTATTTCGTGCTGCCCGGAGAATGGGATATGACGCACGGCGTGTGGCATCCTTATGCCGCGCGGCCCGGGACGGAATGGTGGGTGCCGTACTATTCTCCCGACAGCATGAAGCGGCCCACCGGCCCATTGTGCGACGGCTGCCACTCAGTCAACTATGACATCCGCACCAAGAGGGTGACCGAGTGGAACGTGGGCTGCGAGCGTTGCCATGGTCCGGGCGGCGATCACGTAAGAGCTCCCTCGCGTTCGAACATTGTGAATCCGGCGCGGCTCGCTACCGTGCATGCGAACGACGTCTGCATACAGTGCCACGCTCGAGGGCTCCCGCTTACAAATCCGATCGACAACCAATACTATAACTGGCCTGTTGGGTATCAGGTGGGGTTAGATCTACAGAATTTTTGGAAATTCGCAGACCACAAGCTGGGCGAAACCAGTTTTACGTTCTATCCGGATGGCACGGGGCACGTGAACCGCGAGCAGGGCAACGACTTTGCGCAGAGCGAGATGTACTCGCATGGCGTCAGGTGTTGGAGCTGCCATGACGCGCATGGAACCGACAACGAATCGAATCTCCTGAAACCGACGAGCGTGATGTGCCTCGAGTGCCATGGCCCCGGCTCGCCGAACGGGCCCCACGCCAACACGATTGAAGCGCATACGCATCACAAGGCGGGCAGTCCGGGCAGCGAATGCGTGGAATGCCACATGCCGAAAATCGAGCGGAGTACCGTGGACGTTTATGTGCGCGGCCACACCTTCCGGTTCATCACGCCGGCGATGACGGAACAATACCAAATCCCGAACCCTTGTAACTTGTGCCACGCTGACAAGTCCACGCAGTGGGCGACGGAGGCGTTGCAGCACTGGCCCGAGCAGTCCCAGTGGCGATTGAACTTCTAGCTCGGATTGTTCCTCACGGAGTTCAGATCAGCGCCGGGAGCGGTGGCGTCGAACGGTTTACTTCGCCGTTCCAATTCGTCGCCTTCGCGGACCCTTATCAAGATGCCGCGCTAGCAGTTCCCGTGCCGTGCCTCCTAGAATTGCCGCTACGTCAGGTGCCGTCAACCCGATTTCTTTCACAAAGTCTACGCACAGCCTCATTTCAGTGCGCCAGTAGGGGTAGTCCGTTCCCAGAACGACGCGGTCCGCGCCGTAGCAATCGCAGGCGTCGCGCAGTGCGGGTGCATGTCCATTAACTGTGTCGTACCAAAACAGACGGGCTAACACGCTCGGCTTTTCGGAATCCTTCGGCATGAACATGGAAGCCTGGAGGTCGAGACGCCGGATGAGAAAGGGCAAAGTCCCACCCAGGTGCGACATAATTATCTTTACATTAGGATATCGTCTCGGGACACCAGCCCTCATCATCTGCAGCATGCAAACGGTGTCTTCAAATGGCGCGCCAACGGGCCACGTGAGTCCCGATTCGGAAATACACGAGGAGCAGGCGCTCACGCCCGTGGGATGAATAAAAAGAATGGCATTGCGCCGGTCCAGCTCGGCGAACAGAGGATCGAAGGCGGGATCGGCGATCGACTTGCCACGCACGGTGGTGCCCACTGCGGCCCCGACCGCCCCTAGCTCATCTATCCCGCGGGCGAGTTCCCTTAACGATGCATCCATGTGCGGCAGAGGGAAACAGGCAAACACCCTAAAGCGATCCGGGTATTGCTGGGCAAGGTCGGCACAAAGATCGTTGGCCAGCCGCGCCGCTTCAACCGCGTTCTGTTCCTTTTCCAAGTACGGGAACTGCGGAGGGACCGACAGCACCTGCATGTCGATGCCAGCTTCGGCCATCACGCGAAAGCGATATTCGAGATCACCGGGTGTTTTCCCGGCAAGACAATTCCTGGAAATGGACGTTCCGGTTTCAGAGCCTCCGAAGCGGTCGAGCATGTCGAGGTATTCGGCGGGGAAATAATGCGCGTGAATGTCGACGGCCCCGGAATTCTTTCCTGGCCGAGGAAGCGTGTCCAGTTTCAGCGATGGTCCCGTATTCAGAATACCGGCCGCAAGAAAGGACTGTAGGAGCGTTCGCCGTGGCACGTGCGCATTCATGAGTGGGCGCCTCCCGTCGCCGACGCCGCTGATTCGTTCCCGAAGCTCCACGTTGTTTCGGGCTTCTGACCCATGTCGTTCCCCTCCGTTCCTTTCAGTCACGCGGGCAACGGTTTGCCCTTGGTCTCCACGCCGAAAGGCAAAAGCAGTATCCCCACCAGGAAGGCCCAAGCCGTAAGAGCCACGGGCGTACCGAGAGTTTCGAAGTGACGAACTCCCACACCCACGAGAAAAGTGAACCCGGCTGCCGCAAAGCGTCCTATGTTGGTGACAAATGCAAACGCGCAGGCGCGGCATTCCGTTCCGTACTGTTCGGGTAGCCAAAAGGAATACACGATGAAATTGGCTCCGCCCAGGCCAAGAAGAAAAGAGCACACCATGAACAACGAGACGGCGCCTTGATCCAAGTAAAACACGCGTCCGAACGCCATCCAGATCGAGACGGACATCAAGGCATAAAAAATGCCCAGCGCGACCCTGCGGCCCAGCCAGTCCGCAACGAACGGAACAACTAGAGCCGCAGCAACCGTCCCGATTCCGAGGAGCGACGATGCATACGAGGCCAGGCGCGCTGCGTCCATCGCGGTCCGACCTTCCCGCGTTGCGATCAATGTCATCGCCGCCGGCACATAAACAGACCCTGCCCACAATCCAACTAGTGACACAATCAAATAGATCGAATTCATGATCGTCCGGCGGCGATACTGCGGCGCAAAAATTGCCAAGAATGCGCGCCGCATCGTCCATTTCTCGCCTAGCTCCTCATGCTTGCTTTCCCAGCGGACTGGTTCTTGGACGCGATTGCGAATCAAAGCGACCAGGACCGCCGGCGTTCCGCCCACGACGAACATATACCTCCAGCCAAAGTGGCTGCCAATGAAGTAGTTGGCTGCCGAGGCCAGAAAAAACCCGAAGTAATATCCCGTGTGCATCAACGCCGCGCCCATTGTCCGGCGTTCCTCGGGCCAGTCTTCGGAGACAAGCGAGGCCCCGATCGACCATTCTCCGCCGATGCCTATACCGGCCAAGAACCTGAAGAGCGCAAGAGACCAAACACCGGTAGACAAAGCGGCCAGCAAGGTAAAAAGTGAAAAGCAGAGGATGCTGAACATCATCGTTCGCACGCGGCCGAATCGGTCCGCGATGGGTCCCCAGACCAGAGCTACTCCCCACCCAACCATAAAAAGGGCGAAGAGGAGTCCGCCGTAGAAGCCAATGTTAGCCGTGGTGGCGGGAATTCCAGACTTGGGCAATAGATCGCGCAAGGCGGGGACCAACACCAGGGAGTAAATGAATGAGTCCATCCCGTCCATGGTCCACCCAGCCCAAGCCGCCCAGAAGCTGCGCACCTGGTTACGGGAGAGCCCCGGTCTCGAGCGCTTAGGACCGTGCTCTCCATCGGCGAAGTTCACCCCGTCCGGAACTCTGCTCGTCGTGACCGTCTCGGGTTTCCCACCCACGTCGTTCCTCTCGGTTCTGTCCGTTCATGCCGGAAACGGGTTGCTCTTGGTTTCCACCCGGGAAAGGGATGGTTGCTGTGTTTTGACATGGCTTGCGCCACTCACAGTGGCCATAATCCCTCTTTTCCCGCTGGGCTCTGCACCGCCGGATATCCGCAGAAGTGCTGACGCTTACCGAAACTCTCCCAGCGCGGGCACCTCATGAATCTCGGGAGACATTTCTGTCTTCTCCATCCCACGTGGATGGCTAGATTACAAACGGACAAAATGGCGGCAAGGTGGAAGTAACAGTTGCCGTTCCCGTTTCGACTTATTTCACTGGAGCAAATTTCTGAACCCGTTTGCCGGAATCAACCTCACCAGTGTAGAGGTTTCCGTGGGAGTCCATGGCGGCCACATGCAGCCAGTGGAACTGCCCCCCATTGTGGCCGGCGTGGCCGATCTTCCCTACGACAGCGCCATCGCTGCGGTTGATGATCCAAACGACGTTGTTCATGATGTCCGACACAAACAGGTACCTCTGTTTCGGGTCTGCCGAGAAGCAGATGGACCCAACGGATCCACGGTCGAGTGTTTGGGTGGCTACAAAGAATTCCTGCACGAACTTGCCTTGTTTCGTAAACACCTGGATTCTGTCGCCGCCGCGATCGCAGACGTAGACGAGCCCATCAACCGAGATCTGGACGCAGTGGACCGGTTCTCTGAACTGTTTGGCAGGAGGACCTGAGGGATCATGAGGCGGCGCCGGGTCGTTGTCGATTTGGCTCAAGGGAATGCCGTACGCGCCCCATCCACGCTTGAACGCACCCGTACTCGAGTCCAACACGATGACGCGTTTATTGAGGTAGCCGTCCGCGATGTATAACTCGTGCGCATCCTCGTCCAGTTTGGCCGCCGCAACGCCACGCAGGAGCATGGTGGTTTGTTGGTTGTCCTGCTTTTGTTCGTTCATCTGACCCGGCGGCACGGTTGGTCCGCGATGGCCAAAGTCCAAGATAAACTTTCCGTCAGCTGTGAACTTGAGCAAGGTGTCCCCTGCCCCAGCTCCCCCGATCCACACGTTCTTCTCGCTATCCACAAAGATGGTGTGTTCTGAACTCGGCCAGCCGGGCGCATACCCTGGGCCGCCCCAAGACTTGAGAAGGTTGCCGTCGGTATCGAACTCAAGCACCGCTGGCGGCTGGACGCAGCATTCGGCGCTCGGCGGTGTCAGCGCTGCGTAATTCTCAGTCTTATCGAAGTCACGCGGACGCTGCAAGACCCAGAGGTGGTCGTCCTGATCCACGAACATCCCGGTGATTGCTTCCATCGTCCAGTTATTCGGCAGTTGCTTAGGCCAGTCCGGGTCGTACTTATAACGGGGTGGGTCTTGCGCTCGCGCCGCAGGACCAATCGCCGAGGAAAACAGACAGCAAAGGCCGATCGATATGACGAACACACTCGCTTGTGTTTTCGAAATAAGCATCGAACTCTCCTCGCCGTTTGATGAGTCCGAGAGCGTGCGGCATGCAGGACTTTAGTTCCCGAGAGAAAAATTGTCAATGTGCGGCGCCCAAGCGGCGCAGCAACATCGGAAGGTTCGGCGGCAGCAAAGTTTAATGTTCTAGTTTGGAACTGTCACACTGACTGGATCAAGAAGCCAGAGCTCCTGGGGCCAGGGACCTGAGATGGGGACAGGCTGAAGAGCTTGCACGAATCACAGCGATGACGTGCGAAAAAAAGAATGGCCGCCGGGCAGCCAAGAATCACCTAACGATGGGATACCGAAGGCGGACAATCACGCGATCGTGCATCCGGTGCGTGACCGAGGTCGATTCGAAGGTTGGACAGTACCGTAAGGCTACTTGCTGGGCTGCTTTGTTAACTTTTGCACGCCAAGAAAATTGACATTATCTTCGCAAACCATTTCCATCAGATTCCACGTCGGTTTCAATTGGAAGACTTCTTGTCCCTTCCAGGGCTTTGTATACGCTTTCGGGTCGTCGATCGTGATGTCGTCCTGCAAAGTGTTATGGTCAACGCGCCTTATGCGCTCCACAACATGCAAGTCCTCGGAGTGCGGATGGCCTGCCCGATCGAGCCAGGTCTTGTCGTTAAAACCAATCGTGTCTGCGACCAGCGTATCCCCATCCCACGTGCCAATCGAGTCTCCCATCCACGTTGGAGCCAAATCGTCGGCATGTTTCCGCCCATCCGTATAGATTTGGCGGACAAAGTGACTGTACTCGAACAGCATGATCACGCGGCCCGGGATCTGAACAATCTCCATTGGAAACGGCTGAAGATAGATTCGCGGCACACCGGGCGGAAAGCACCCGATCCCTTCGCCTGAAGTTGGATTAACTGGATCGTTCGTCTCCGCGACTGCTCTGGGACCGTACCCGGGCTTGTTGGCCTGGAACTTCGCCTCGGCCCAAGGCGTCATGGGAGGCACATCCGGACTGAAGGTGTAAAGCGCATACGCGCGAGCGCTCGCCGGTGGATGTTGCGTCCACACGCCAGACAGGTCCGGCGTGGCGGGCGGAACCTGAGCCGTTGTCGCTCCCGACTGCACAGAAGTCTGAGCGAGTAGAACGGATGAGAAGGCGAGCACGGCCACCAGCCCAAGGATTAAACTCGTCAAACGATTCCCCATAGTGAAGTTCCTCTCGTGGCTCGGACTCCGCCCTTCAACTCAGCTCGGGCTGAATAGTATCCTCATCGACGCCATGGCGTAAAGTCCTCGGTAGGCAAGTGGCCACGATTGTTCGTCGTCCGCCGTGGACATTTCAGTCCCTTCAGGTGGGGAGGCGTGGCACCATCGCTTGCCGAGTGTAACTGTCGAGTCAAATTCATTGACGCTGCAAGGCGTTTCCGCCGCTTGCCTGAGCCGCCCGAACCGGAGTAGAATCCGTGCCCGCTGGACCGCGTTTCACGGAGGCCGTATGAAAAGACGTTTGGCTGCGAACACGCTCGCTATTGGCGTTGTATGTGCTGCCATGCTGGCGGCGCTGCCATGCAGTCCGGCTCATGCGGCGAGCGACGACGAGGCGGTGCTCCAGGCTGACCATGCATTGGTCGAGGCCATAGGGAATACGGACCGCGCAGCACTCGGCAAGCTTCTCGACGAGAGTTTCGTCTGGACGGACTCGGCCGGAAAATCCTCGACCAAGGCGCAGGTCCTACAGAATTTGCCGAAGCCTGCGGATGGCTACGACGCCGAAGCGAAAGTTCGAACCTACGGCGATGTCGCGGCCGTTCAATCCGCCAACGGAAAAGTACACGTTTTGCGCGTATGGGTGCAACGTTCCGGGAGCTGGCGGATGCTGGTCTATCAGGAGGTCACACAGGCTGAGAAGGCGGAACCTCCGGGGCCCGGCACGAACATTTGCGCGAACCCGTGCAAGACCGTTCCTTACACACCGAAGAACGAAGCCGAAAAGGGAGTCATCATTTCGTGGCAGCAGCTGGAGACTGCAGTCACGAACCATGAACCGCAGAAGTGGGCGCCCCATTTTGGTGACGAGTTCGTGTTGATCGCTTCAGGCGCAACTCAGCCGACCACCAAGGCCGACCGCATTGCGCAACTTAGCAAGCCGGGCATCGGTCCAGCGCCGCCCGCACTGGCGTGGGCGCACATGTTCGATTACGGGAACACGATAGTGATGGAAGCGCAAAGCAAACCCTTTAGCGGCAAACCCGCGCACATCAGTCGCGTTTGGTTCAAACACAACGACATGTGGCAGATGGCCTTTAGCTACCAGACAACGATCCAAGCCGCTCGCGCGATAGCGCCCAAATAGACCTGCGCGGCCGCTTGTGCTCGCGGTAACACCAAGGGAATAGCAAGGGCACACCAACCGGCGATCGCACCTGCGGGAGAAGCCTGCATTGGGGCGATCGTGAGCGGCACGTCCTCTAAAACCCGAAAGCGGCAACCGATGATCTCAGGCTACTGGTTCGCATCCGCGGGCTAGCCGGAACACACGTCGATCCGTGCGTCTCCAACGGAACTACCGGACTCCAGGATTGCAATCGAACGACTACGATTCGGTCACTAGCAGCTTGTTGAAGAACTCTTTTGCGTCGTCATTTTGAGCCGCGATGCGATATGGAATCTCTCTTTTTGTTGGCTTTTAGCGAGGAGGAATTCCTTGCAGCGCTCGCAATGGCGGGTTCAGAAG
>Ga0182024_10003998_pt1 | contig 34404 bp, 31 predicted proteins | sample P32metaG_FD_120480 | JGI IMG/M metagenome (GOLD analysis project Ga0182024, IMG submission 120480) | Permafrost microbial communities from Stordalen Mire, Sweden - P3-2 metaG (Illumina Assembly) | ecosystem: Environmental > Terrestrial > Soil > Wetlands > Permafrost | place: Sweden: Stordalen...
GTGTTTGGCCAGTGGATGCTTCTGAGGCAGCGAAAAGCGCATGAGTACCGCGGCTCGTGAACCGTCGCTCGAGCTGGTGACGCCGGCCTGTGAAAAAGGCATCGGCAAGGTAATCCTGGCACCGGATTCCAAGGAACTCATCGCGGGCGTGCGGATCGATCCCTATCCGGTTTGGCCGGACGACCGCGGATATTTCCTAGAGGTGGCTCGCATTGGCCAAGGTTTGGTCCAACGATTCCCCCAGGACACCACCCAGATTTCGACTGCTCTGAGCTATCCGGGAACAATTAAGGCTTTTCATTTCCATCGCCATCAAACCGATTGTTGGGTGCCAATTGAAGGCATGCTTCAAATAGCCCTGGTGGATCTGCGCAAAGATTCACCTTCCTTCGGCATACGCAACACGCTTTACCTGGGATCGCTGCGGCGCTGGCAGATGCTGGTGCCACCGGGCGTCGCGCACGGCTATAAAGTGATTGGGACACAACCGGCCATCCTGGTTTACTTGACGGATCGATTCTATGATCCTGCCGACGAGGGCCGCATACCGTACAACGATCCGCTGATTCAATACGACTGGGAAACCCAGCATAAGTAACGCTTCCGGCCCTCCGATCCTGCTGCCCCCTCAGCTGGTGGTGATGCCCTTTAGTTCGCGGGTGCGATGTTCGTAATTGCGAGCGTAGTAGGTTTGGTACTCGCCCGAGCGGACGTGCTGAACCCACTCTGGATTAGTGCGATACCATTCCACCGTGGCCGCTAAGCCGCGCTCAAAATCCATCTGCGGGATCCAGCCGGTTTGCTGGATCAGTTTGGCGCTGGAAAGCGCGTACCTGCGATCGTGGCCGGGACGGTCCGTGACGTACTCAATGAGGCTACTGGGCCGGCCCGTGATTGCGAGAATCCGGTCGACCACGGTTCTGTTCGGCAAGGAGCAATTGCCCCCGATATTGTAAATCTCGCCGTCACGGCCCTGCTCCAGCACAGCGAGCAGCGCCCGGGAATGATCCTCCACGTAGAGCCAGTCGCGGATTTGCATGCCGTCGCCGTACACCGGCAGAGCTTTATTCTCGAGCGCGTTGGCAATCATCAGAGGGATTAATTTTTCCGGAAACTGGTAGGGGCCGTAGTTATTCGACGCTCGCGTGACGATTACCGGGAGCTGGTAGGTCCTGTGATAGCCGAGCGCAAGCAAATCCGATCCAGCTTTGGCAGCCGAGTAGGGGCTACTAGGCTGTAGCGGAAAACTCTCGTCGGCTTCCAGGGGTGTCTCCAAACTGCCGTAGACTTCGTCGGTCGAAACATGAATAAATCGAGCTACACGATGGGCGCGCATCGTCTCCAGCAGATTGAAGCTTCCGCGCAGATTGGTATCAAACACCGGCTGCGGCGCGAAAATACTCCGGTCCACGTGCGATTCGGCCGCGAAATGGATCACGGTGTCCGGCTTCGCGTCCTGGAAAATGCGCTTGAGCCCGTCTAGATCGCAGATATCGGCTTTTATGAACTGGTAGCGCGGATGACCTGCCACGGTGGCGAGATTCTCGAGGTTTCCGGCATAAGTCAGCTTGTCGATGTTGACGATTTCGAGCAGTGGATTTTCAAGAGCGAGGCGGATAAAACACGAGCCGATGAATCCCGCCCCTCCGGTAACGATAAGTTTCATTCAGCCTTCATCGTGGGCGCACAAGGTGTCTTCCACCTCGAACTCAAGCTGCCGAGCTGCTTGATCTCACCAATACACCGCCCACTCGACCATGCGCACGCTTCAGGGTAGCATTCAACGCACATCCTGGATCACGTATGGGAGATATCGGTTTTCGTCCCGCGCTGGCATACTCGCGTCAAGTTCGCTTTTGCCGCCCCGCGAGTGTACAAGAACTGGTGGGATGCATTTGCTGCGAAGTTCTCCTCGCGTTCGGCGGTCATATTTCCGCCAGCAAGATGGTCTACTCTTATCGTTTCGGAGCGGCTGGGAACTCACTCACTTGGCGGAGCGGTTAGCGAAGTGGTTGATCGCAGGCCCTCCCACAGCACCGACCTCTGAATTTTTGTAATGCTGAGATGACGCTTTATCCACTGCGTAGGAGGAATGGCGTCATCGTCGATCAGCAGAATAACGTCGCCGCTGGGCTGGTTCAAGTGCGGCATTTTCCGCGGGAACAATCCCGACGCATTTCGAATGCACAAGCTTAACGGGCAAATCCAGCCGCTCCCCTTCGCGTTTCGCGGTAATTGCGGTTTAGGTATCCTGATCTTGCCACGCGACAATCACTTCGTCCGGCCGAGCTTCCTGTGAGGCTAAACCCTCCAAGCATCTGGTGAGTTGATAGGGACGCTTTAAGGAAGGGATTAAGACGCTGGTTGATAACCCATGGCTCCGAAGTTCGCCTTCCACAGGCTATCGCGACCGCCGCACCGATACTGAAATCGTGGACCTAACCTGGCAGCGTCGTGCACCGTTGCAGCCGGTTCGTCAATGGCGGAAGCTACTGCCTCTTAGAGCGGAAATAGCGCCTTCGGATGTTGGCAAGTTCTCTGGCGGCGCGCAGAAAATCACGCGACCGCAGCCTGGAACCTGGGACATCGCGCCAGCAGTAGAGCGGGAACTCGTAAATACTACGCGAGCTCGTAAGGCCGTTCAACGTCACATAGCGAGCCAGGAGTTCCACGTCGAAAATCCAGCGGGAGGAAAAAGGCTCCTCGAAGACTTGTTGGATTTCCGGAGTGACTCGGAACAGTTTCGCGCCACACTGCGTATCGTAGACCGGCAGGTCGAGAACTAAAGAAACACAAGTCGCGAAAATGCGGCCGAGGTAATGCCGCGCCGCGCGGCGCTCAATATTCCGGCCCAAAAGCCTGACACGGGAACCCAGAACGATATTCACCTCGGGTTGCGAAAGCAGCACACCCAGCAAATCGCCGATCGCATTCAGAGGAGTCGCGAGATCAGCGTCCCAGAATCCGACATAGGGGGCGCCACTTTGAATGGCACGCAAGAGGCCGCTCCGCACCGCCTCGCCTTTTCCCGCGTTCACCTTTTTATCAAGGACGTCAATTTGAGCCGGCATCCCGGCTTTGAGACTTTCGAGGATCTCCAACGTATGGTCGGTACTGCCGTCGTTCACAAAGACTAGCGACACCTGCGGGGAAGCGGCGAGATACCGTCGAAATTCATCCTGCTTGAGCCGGCTCGCCTCGTTGTAGCAGGGGATGACAATACTACAGTTTGCAGTCGGCATTGTGCAATGTCATACGCGTGTCTACGAAATTATCGCAGAAAGAGAAAACACGGCAGCCTGGAGGCCATGGAAGGAACGTGTTGCGGTAGCGTCAAAATTGGCCGTAAGATGAACAGAAGCCGATTTCATTGTTATTCTAGCCGGGTCGGAGGCATTTCGAGTTGTTCGCCGGCGGAGGGTTCTTGTCTGTTATCCAAATTTTCGAAGAGGTCGCTCGCAACTTCCAAGCTGTTTGCCAGTCGGATTATCCGGCGCAGGTCCAACGGGCCATCGATGTGCTAGTCGAGCAGTTGAGCGCAGGCAATAAGCTGCTGGTCTGTGGAAATGGAGGCTCAGCGGCAGACGCGATGCACATCTGCGCGGAACTGGTTGGCCGTTTTCTAAAGGAGCGGCGGCCTATCGCGGCGATCGCACTCAACACGGATTCCGCGGTGCTTACTGCCTGGAGCAACGACTATGGCTACGAAACCGCATTCGCACGTCAAGTGGAGGCCCTGGCAAGACCGGGCGATGTCGTATGGGGGATTTCCACGAGCGGAAATTCCAGAAACGTCGTCGAGGCGCTGAAGGTTGCCCGGCGCGTGGGAGCGCTCACGATCGCGTTGACCGGCCAAGCTGGCGGCGCCCTAGCGGAGTACTCGGACGTACTGATGTCGGTTCCCCTTTCATTGACACCGCGCATTCAGGAAATCCACCTGGCAACCTACCACGCTATGTGCGAAGCGGTGGAAAATGCCGTCTCGAAACTTCCCAGTGACGCGGCACTCCAAACCAAACTCTGACAGCAGTGTTTTCTTGCGACCCAGACTTTTCGCCTGGACGGTGTTAACCGCCAAAAGGAACACCCGTCGGGAGCCTGCGTGATATTCTGATTTATTAGGCTGGCGGGCTACCCGTGTGGCTCTCGCCGGCTGAAGAGGTTCATCATGTCAGGACATTCCAAATGGGCGACCATCAAACACAAAAAGGCCGCCCTGGACGCCAAGCGCGGGAAGGCTTTTACCCGCATTATCAAAGAGATTATGATTGCCGCTCGCAGCGGCGGCGATCCGGAAATGAACCCGCGCCTGCGCACGGCCGTGACAGCCGCCAAGGCGGTCAGCATGCCGGCCGACAACATCAAACGAGCCATCATGCGGGGCACCGGCGAACTGGAAGGCGGGCAGATCGACGAAGTGATGTTTGAAGGCTACGGGCCCGGGGGCGCGGCCGTTCTGGTCGAGGTGGCCACCGACAATCGCAATCGCACGGTCAGCGAGATTCGTCACGTGTTCTCGAAAAACGGCGGCAATCTGGGCGAATTGGGCAGCGTCGCCTGGATGTTCGAGCGTAAGGGCCAGATCGTTGTCGAAAAGGAGAAAGCCGGCGAGGATCAGCTCATGACCGTCGCCCTGGATGCCGGAGCCGAAGACATGCGGGATGGCGGCGACACGTGGGAAGTGATTTCCGCGCCGGAAGCGCACGAGGCCGTTCTCGCCGCGATCCAAAAGGCCGGAATAGCCACCGAATCCGCCGAGATCGGCATGATTCCCAAAAATCTCATGAAGCTGGAAGGGAAGAACGCGCAAGCTATGCTGCGGCTGAGCGAGGCGCTCGAGGAGCACGATGACGTTCAGAACGTCTACTCCAACTTCGATGTGGATGAGAAGGAATTAGAAGCACTGGCTTAGCCGCGAATGCGCATTCTGGGCATCGACTGTGGTACTGAGCGCACCGGCTACGGTCTGATCGATAGCGATGGCCGTTCTCATCATATGGTTGCGGCGGGGGCGATCCAAACCTGCGTGAGCGATCCCCTCGAGAAGCGCCTGGTTACCATTGCGCAGCGGTTGCGAGAGGTAATCGGCGCGCACACGCCGGACTCCGCGGCGGTGGAAGAAGTCTTTTACGCGCATAACGTGAAGACGGTCCTGAAGCTTTCGCATGCGCGCGGGGTGGTGCTGTTGACCATTGCCGAGGCCGGCCTTCCGCTCGGCGAATACTCGCCGCTCGAAATCAAAACCAGCGTGGTGGGCTACGGGCGCGCCGAAAAGCACCAAGTGAAGCGGATGGTGCATTCGCTGCTCGGCCTGGAGCACGTCATCGAATCCGAGGACGCCTGCGACGCCATCGCGGTCGCTATTTGCCACGCCACCCGCGCGACATTTCAGCTTTCTGCGGGAGCCGCTCGATGAGCAGACACGCCGTGGCCCTTCTGCTGGTTGCCTCCTGCGCCGCCGCTTCGGCCGAGCCTCGCGTGTTCTACTCGAAATATTTCAAAGGCAGCACGCCGGAATTCGTCGCCATCAACATTGGGCGCGACGGCCAGGTCACGTATCAGGAGGCGAAGGACGACGATAACCCGGTCAAGCTTCAGTTGCCGGGCGCTGACGCCGCGCAGATCTTCAGCCTCGCCGAAAAGCTGGACGAGTTTAAGCGCCCCGTCGAATCCGGGCTGAAGGTCGCCAATATGGGCCTGAAAACGTTTCGATTCGAAGACAGCAATGAGAAGCACGAAATTCAGTTCAATTATTCCCAGGATGCGGACGCGCAAGCGCTGCTCGACTGGTTCGACCGCATCACGGAAACCGAGCAGCACTTTATCAATCTCGATCGCACCGTCCATTACGACAAACTGGGAGTCAACGACGTTCTGCTCCAACTGCAAATTACGTGGGACCACAAACGGCTGGTGGCGCCCGAGCAGTTTCTCCCTCTGCTCGACCGCATAACCAAGAACGAAAGCTACCTGCATATGGCGCGGGAGCGCGCGGCCGGCCTGGCGGAGACGTTTCGCAAGGCATCTGCAACGCTGGGAACCACGCAATGAACAAGTTGATCTGGCCGGTTCTGTTATTGGCGGGCGCAACGCTGTGCGCTCAGGAGAATCCGTCGTTGGCCGAGCAGCAGAGCCTCCAGCAGTCGCTGAGCGAAGCCGGCAACAGCCCGGTTGATCTGATTCGGGCGGTTGAAAATCATTTAAAGCAGTACCCGAACGCGCCCAGCCGGCCGCAACTGGAGGCGGCGCTGGCGAAAACCGCAATCGATTTGAAGGATGACCCGCGCATCGTTCTCTATGGCACGAAGGTGCTCGCGCGTGAACCCGGCAATATCCAGATGCTCGAGCGCGTGATTCCCGCGCTGCTTCGCAAGGCAGATCAAGCCAGCGCCGCACAGGCGCTTGACTATGCGCGGCACTACGAGCAACTCATTCAGGCCACCGTGAAGAACGAGCAGTTCGCGCCGGAAGGCGGTGCGGCCGCGGCCAAGCGCAAGGATGATTATGACCGTGGCGTGGCCAGCGCGCGCTTATTGCAGGCCAGAGCCCATGGCCTTCTCGGCCACGGCGATGAGGCGATCCAGTTAGCCGAGTCGAGCTACCACGTTTTCCCCAGTGTCGAGGCGGGGCGCGAGGCGGCACGCTGGCTCTCCGCCGCGGGGAAGGATCGCGAGGCCGTTCAGTATCTGGCGGACGCCTTTACCATCAGCGCGCTGCGTTCCGCCGATCCGGAGGGCGCCAGCGATCGGGCGCGGATGAGTGAGCTCTACCGCAAGCTGAATGGTTCGGAAGCAGGTCTGGGCGATCTGATCCTGAAAGCCTACGACGACACTTCCAGCTTGATGGCCAGCCGCCGCGCCGAATTCCGCGAGTTCGACCCGAACTCGCAGGTGAAGGATCCGATGCAGTTCACCCTGTCGACGTCCGATGGCGGAAAGTTGAAGCTGGCATCCTTACAGGGCAAGGTGATTGTTCTGGATTTCTGGGCAACTTGGTGCATCCCCTGCCGCGCTCAGCACCCGCTGTACGATCAAGTGAAGGCGAAATACAAGGATTCGGACGACGTCGTTTTTCTGGCGGTGGACACCGACGAAGACAAGAGCATGGTCAAGCCCTTCATGCAGTCGCAGAACTGGGGTCAGACCACTTATTACGAAGACGGGCTGGCCAGACTGCTTCAGGTCTCCGATATTCCGACCACGATTGTTTTCGGCAAGAAAGGTGATGTAACCAGCCGCATGATCGGCTTCCTTCCCGACCGATTCGTGGATATGCTGTCGGAGCGCATTGACGAAGCGTTAGGAAAACCGTCGCAGGCCCAACCGGTGAAAGCTCCTTCCGGGCCAATCCAAGCGCCGATTCATCAATGACCCCCAAGCCATTTCATCGCGTCATCTGGATCGTGCTGGATAGCGTCGGGATCGGTGAAATGCCGGATGCGGCCGCGTACGGTGATGCCGGCAGCGACACGCTCGGAAATATTTCCCGCCAGCGGCGGCTGCATTTATCGAACCTGGCCCAACTCGGCTTGGGCAATATCAAGCCGCTGGTCAACGTCGGTCCGGTGGATCGCCCCACGGCCGTGTTCGGGCGGTGTGCTTTGGCTTCGCCCGGGAAAGACACCACCACCGGCCATTGGGAAATGGTGGGCATCCATCTGGCGAAGCCTTTTCCTTTATATCCGCGCGGTTTTCCGCCGGTGATTATGGAGGAGTTCGAGCGCCGCATTGCGCGCGGCACTCTGGGCAACTGCGCGGCATCGGGAACAGAGATCATTGAGAAGCTCGGCGTCGAGCACATGCGCACCGGCAAACCGATCGTCTACACCTCTGCCGACAGCGTGTTCCAAGTGGCCGCGCACGAGGAAGTCATCCCGCTGTGGGAGCTCTACAAGATTTGCGAAACCGCCCGAGAGATTCTTCGCGGGCCGTATGAAGTGGGACGAGTCATCGCGCGGCCATTCGTCGGCCAACCCGGCGCATTTACGCGGACTGCGAATCGCAAGGATTACGCCGTTCCTCCGCCCAAAGGAATGCTGCTCGATCAACTGGCGGCGAAGAAAATTCCTGTATGGAGCATTGGCAAAATCTTCGACGTGTTCCTGGGCCGCGGCATTCAGGATCACGAAAAGACCAAGAACAACAGCGACGGTATGGCCAAGACGCTGGCGGCACTCGACGAGTTGGATCGTGGCCTCTTGTTCGTCAATTTAGTCGACTTCGACCAACTGTACGGCCATCGCAACGACGTGGAGGGCTATGCCAGAGCGCTGGAGGAGTTCGACACTTGGCTACCGTCGCTTTATGAGAAACTATCGGCTGACGATTTGCTTATCGTCACGGCGGATCACGGCTGCGATCCCACTACGCCTTCCACCGATCATAGCCGTGAGTATGTCCCGTTGCTGGCATACCGGCCGCGGAAGCCCGAAGGCGCCGACCTCGGTTTGCGCTCAACTTTGTCCGACATCGGTCAAACGGTGGCGGAAAACTTCAGCGCGAAAATTTCGGAAGGAACCAGTTTCCTCGAAGCCGTAGCGTAATCCCTGGAGGTTCTTATGCGGCGTCCCATCATGGCGGGCAATTGGAAGATGTACAAGACACCCGCCGAAACACGCGATTTTTTTGAAAAGTTCCGTCCGTTGGTTGCGAACTCGACCCACTGCGAAATTGTGGTCTGTCCGCCGTTCGTGGATTTGAATGCGGCCATTGACGGGTCGCGTGGCAGTGCGATTGAGATCGGCGGCCAGAATCTGTTCTGGGCCAAGGAAGGCGCGTACACCGGCGAGGTCTCGGCGCCGATGTTGAAAGCGGCCGGCTGCCGCTGGGTTTTAGTCGCGCACAGCGAACGCCGGCAGTATTTTGGTGAGACCAACCAGACCGCGTCGAAGAAATTACTGGCCGCGCTGGACGCGGGTTTAACCCCGGTCTATTGCGTTGGCGAGTCGCTTGTAGAGCGCGAAGCGGGAAGCACCAACGGGATTCTTGAAACGCACTGTTCAGGCGGTTTCGGCGACCTGACGCTGGATCAATTCCGCAAGATCGTAATCGCCTACGAGCCGGTATGGGCCATCGGCACCGGTAAGGTGGCCACGCCTGAAATCGCCCAGGAGACGCATGCTTTCATTCGACGCCAGGTCGAGAACAAGTTCGGCGCCGAAGCGGCCGCGGCCTGCCGTATTCTTTATGGAGGCAGCGTGAAGCCCGACAACGTCAAGGGCCTGATGGTGCAGCCCGACATCGACGGCGCTCTGGTGGGCGGCGCGAGTCTCGATCCGGCTTCGTTTGCGGCGATCGTTAATTTTTAGCTTATGCGGCTTATTTTCGTTGTGCTGCTCGCGGGTCTTTTGCCGGCCGAGGCGCCCAAGCTGCCGGAGCCGTATCGCTCGTTGGTCGACCTGGCTCAGGCGGCGCCCCCCGAGTTCGCCGCCGATGCGCTGCTGCGCGTAGCCGAGTCAGGAAAAATCAAGGATCGGGATTCGGTTGCCGATCTCGTCGAGCAAGCTTTCCGTCTGGCGGCCGCCGCAAAATTTCCCGTGCGCATGCGAGGCTTGCCCGGCACGACTACCGACACGCGGTCCGGTTTTCTCAGCCGCGCCTACGATCTGAAATTGGATGGCGTTTCGCTTCAAAGCCGCGCCGTCCGCGACATGCTGGCCGTCGACAAGGCGAAGGCGCGAGAACTGTTCCAGGAAATTCCGAAATTTGCGCTCGCTCCCCTCACCTGCGATGACGCGCTGGTCTACGATGTCTCGGATTTCTACCAAGTGCTGGGAGCAATCGCGAATGCCGCATTTTCCAAGGAAGAACAAGCCAAGGAACAGCACATCGATTTTATTCTCGACTATCTGGGCCAGGCGACATCGCCCGCGCAATTGGCGCCGTTGGCCATGATCGGGAAGAACGCAGCCGCGACCACGGAACAGCGGGAGATCCTAACGAATCGTCTGGATGGTATGGTTGCACGCATGCCGCAAGGTCTGGTTTGCAAAGACGGTGCCGCGAAGCTGGATCGCTATTGGCAATCGGCGGCCGCTAAGCAGTTGCTCGAGGATGGAACAAAGTTACGCTCGAGCGGGGATGGGCGTACGTATACTGAGTCGGACCGGTCCACCGCCGAATGGCAACAGCGTCTGGTCGATTTTCTCAGTGAATTAGACGGTTGGACGCCGGGCCCGGAGGAGTCTGAAGCCGACTACTATCACGAGAAGTGCATCGTGTTCGAGGCGCTCATCGACCTGGTTCCTCTAGGCCAGCAGCGCGATAAGCTGCTCGCCGATTACGTAGCTTTCATTAACCATTCGTCTCTGCAACAGGAAAGCCCGGTGGAGTGGTTCATGGAGCCGAGCTCCATGCTGGAGCGCATTCGGCACTCCAGTGACGGCGAGATTCCCAAGGTATTAGATTTGTACCAAAACTCCGGTAATCCGACACTAACGCTGGAGGTCGCTTTGGAAAAAGCCTTGGGAGCGAAGCTGCCGCCCTCGATGACTGGGGACAACTAACGCAAAAACAAAACTCCCTGCCGGAATCGAGCAGGGAGCTTGCAGTGCTTAAAATCTAGCGTGGATTTTAGTGGACAACCCCGCCCGCAGGGTCGCGGACGCGCTCGTTGAACACATCCGTATCGGCCGGTGCACAGATATCCTCTATCAGTCCAGCCCATCCTTCAATGGTCTTGATGGTGCTGTTTTCGATCTTCCGGAACTTCTTGGTTTGGCTTTTCCAAGGAGCGGCGTAGATTTTAGGATCCGTGATCGTCATGTTGAGTTGGATGACATCATACGCGATCCGCTGATAGCGCTCCTCGAGTTTCATGTCCTCGCTGTGCGGATAGCCGAAATGATCCACCCAGGTTCTTTCGTCCACACCCGTGGTTTCCACCACGAAGGTGTCGCCATCCCAGTGGCCTACGGAATACCCCCACCACCTCGGCTGATCGGGGTCATCGACAACTTTTCGCCCGTCGGTCCAAATGGTACGCAGTGCGTAGGTCCATTCGAAATGCTGGTAGAGCCGGTCAGGCAGCTGAATGAACTCGACCGGATCGGGATAAATTAGCGCCCGCGTCGGGCCTTCGGGATTGCAATATTGATAGGGGTCCGTGCCGTTGGCGGGAGGAACGGCTCTGCGCCGGCCGATGGCTTCGTCCGGATGCGCGGCGGCCTCGGGGCTTTCCAAATTGCGGCCGTACGACGGCTTGTTCGCGTCGAACATCTTCTGTCCGAGCGGCGTCAATGCCGGAACGTCGTTGCTATAGCCGCGATCTCCGCAGTCGCGGCAAGTTCCGCCACCGCCGTAACCACCGGGCGATCCGTTGCGGCTCCATATTCCAGAAAGGTCGTGTTTGTCGTAAGGCTTGTTGGCATTTTTCGGATCGGCCGCCATAATTCCGCCCCGTCCGCCGCCACCGCCACCGCCTGCGGCTCCGCCTCGCCCACCCCGTCCAGCGGGAGCAGCGCCACCACCGCCCTGAGCGAACAGGAGCGAGGAAAAGATCAGGCCGCCGCCCAGAACGACGCCTGAAGTCACCCAGTTAATCTTCATAACGAATCCTTATTCTTTGGTTTGTGGTGCGGCTCCGCCCTGCGGCGCTTCGCCAGGTCCGCCGCCGGCCACGCCCAGCAGCACTTCGCCCTTGTCATTCACCAGCCTCAGAATGGCGCCGACCGGCGTGCCTGCTCTGGAGGGAGCTACAGTGACCGTGACCTGCTGCCCGGCCGGCAGTGCCGCTTCCGATCGCCTCTTGCCCCAGCCGCCCTGCACCAACTGCGCCGGATTGGGATAGAACTCGCCGCTCCAATGCACGACATTTCCTTTGTCATCCTTCACGTCAAAGTAAAGTTGAGGATGCGGATTCGCGTAACGAAATTCCGTAACCACTCCCTTAAGCGTGATCGGCTTCGATGCGTCGTACGATACACCGGTACCGTGGTGCGCAAATGCTGGAACTCCAACCGCAATTAGGCCCGCCGCCAAGATGAGAAAAGACCACTTCATCTTCATATCTTCAAATGCTCCTTTGTCCGTAAACCGTCAAGAATCTTAACACTGGGTCCGCTGAGTGTCAATCTTCTAGGAGAGAGGCTTGCGACCAGTTTCGAAATCGCGAGGTCTCGAGCGATAGACCGCATCGAGATCAGCGGTGCCTTGGGTAGGCCTCACTTCTGTAATTGACAACTAGGAAACCCTCTTAAGATCATAGCTGATTGGCCGGAAAGGGTGCTTGTGGCGCCCGCCTGAGATCCTTCTATCGAGGCCCTCAAGTGGCACCTAATCGATGGAAATGATACGATGTCTTTTTCTGAGCGATATTCAGGAAGCAACCCGCGGAAGCCGGAACTAATCCCGCCGCAGAACAGTCCCACGCTTTTCACACCGCAGGGAAGGGAGATAAAATGCAGTTCGGATCGAGCCGAACGATTTTCGGCCTTATGGCAACAACGGTTGCCGGTCTGTTGGCCGTTTTGCCGGCCAGCGCCCAGCAGGCCACGCCTCAGCAGGTTTCCACCGTGGAGAAGCCGCTGATGTCTGATCAATACTTCAAAAACGTACAAGTGCTCAAAGGGATTCCGGTGAACGAGTTCATGGACACGATGGGATTCTTTGCCGCATCCCTCGGCCTGAACTGCGTTTTCTGCCATGTTCCCGAGAGCCTCGAAAACTGGGACAAATTTGCTGAGGACGTTCCGCTGAAGCGCCGTGCGCGGCAGATGATGATCATGGTGAACACCATCAATAAGACGCAGTTCGGCGGCCGCCGCGCGCTGACCTGCTACACCTGCCATCGCGGCAACCAGGTGCCCAAGGTCATCCCCAGTCTCGCTGAGCAGTACGGCATTCCGCCGGAAGATCCCAACCAAATCGAAATTGTTCCGGACGCGCCCTCTGGCCCGACGGCCGATCAAATTTTAGACAAATACATTCAGGCGCTCGGCGGAGCGCAAAAGCTGGCCAGCGTCACCAGTCTCGCCGGCAAGGGAACGTATGAGGGGTACGACACCTATCACGCCAAGGTTCCGTACGGGTTCTTCGCCAAGGCGCCGAACCAACTCACTACCATCGCGCACACCCAAAACGGGGATGCTACGACCGTCTTCGATGGCAAGGAGGGTTGGATCGCCTCTGTTGATAAACCGTTGCGACTCCTGCCATATCTTCCGGGATCGGAGTTGGACGCTGCGCGAATGGACGCCGATCTCTGGTTCCCCGGCGGAATCAAGCAGGCTCTCACGCAATGGCGCACGGGTTTCCCCGAAACCGCGATTGAAGATACAGAGGTGAACGTGATCCAGGGAACCGCTCCCGGAAAGTCGCGCATCAAGTTGTTTTTCGACACCAAGAACGGCCTGCTGGCCCGGCAGCTTCGGTATACCGACACGCCCGTGGGAACGATCCCAATTCAGGTTGATTATTCCGACTACCGGGACGTTTCCGGAGTGAAGGTGCCGCATCACCTGGTCATCACGTGGACCAACGGTCAGACCATCATCGAGCTGAGCGAGATTAAAGCGAACGTCGCCATTGACGCCGCGAAATTTGCAAAACCCGCGCCGGCGGTGGTGACACCGATCAAAGCCGCGGCGCGCTAGGGCGTCCAAGTACCCGCTACCAGCCGCTTCAATTCCTCCTGCTCCGGCGCCAAAGCATGCGCGGGCAAGAACGCTGCGACGTAGCGATCGGGACGCAGTAAGAGCAGGCCTGGGGTCTTCGGCAGTTCGCCGTGAGTGTCGACGACCGCTTCGACGCCTTCAGGAACTGCGGCCGAGTCCGCGGATGCAAGGATCGCAACTCTCCGCACGCTGAGGGGTTTCAAAAAGCCGGCCGGTAGTTTATGGAACAGGCCTGGAGGAGTTTCCGGCGGCGCGATGCATGCGAAGCCGCTTCCTAAGACATCGTCCAGGAGCCTTTCGCCGAACTCGGTTTGCACCGTCGGTTGCGGGAATAATCTTCCAATCCAGGGATGGCTGGAAGGAATCAAAAAGCCCTGATGAAATCTCGGCTTCGGCTTATATTTCATCTCCGCGAAATAGTCGCGGACTGCGGGGAGAAAACTGAGCGAGCGAAAACCAGCCGCCATCCCGAAAGCGGCCAGTGCATTGCGCGGCATCATGACGCGCCCCATGCGAACCGCGAGGCGAATCATTTCCCAGGCGTGCGGGCGCCGTTCCGGCTCGTACGTTTCGAGCAGTCCCGCCCCCAGTTCGCCCCACAACACGGCCGCGAATTTCCACGCCAGGTTATGAGCGTCGCGAATGCCGCTGTTCATGCCTTGTCCGGCGAACGGCGGGCTCAGATGCGCGGCGTCGCCGGCTACGAAGATGCGCCCCTCGCTCCAGCGTTCGGCTACTCGCGCATGAAACGTATAAACCGTTTTCCGGACCAGCGGTGAGGTGTCGTCATCGCCATACAGGCGCAGCCAGCGCGCGATGTTGTCCGGATCGAGCGCGGCAGCATCGGCCTCGTGATCGTGCAGCATGAACTCGAACCGCCGCGTGCCGTGCGGCCCGGGGAGCGAGATGGCGGGCCTGGCGGGATTGCAGAACACTTTGGTGTCGCGCGTCGGATCGTTGGTCTGCGCCAGGTCGATAATCAGCCAGCGCTCCCGAAAAGTTGAGCCGGACATCTCGATGTTGAGAGCCCGCCGTACGAAGCTCTTGCTGCCGTCGCAAGCCGCAAGATACGAGCACTCCACCTCGGTGACCGAGCCGCCTGCGTGTTGCACGCTGACCAGAACTTTTTCGGCGTCCTGTTTGATCGCGATCACTTCGGCGTTGAACCACAGGCACGCGTTCGGCTGACTCGCCAAATGATCGCGCAAACGCGCCTGCAACAGAGGTTGCCGGAACGCGCTACGCCGCGGATAACCATACTCGCGCGTCTGGGGCTGCACGCGGAGAAAGCACGTCCCGCGCGGAGAGTAATAGTCTGAACCATATCCCAAAACAATATCCGGCAGAATGTCCTGGATCACGCCGGCGGCCTGCATGGTCCGCAGCGCCTCGTCGTCGATCGAAACGGCCCGCGGCTCTTGAACCGTCGTGTCGTCGCGCTCGATCACCAGGACCTCGATGCCGTACCGCGCCAGGAGACACGCCAGCGTCAATCCAGTGGGGCCGGCGCCCACGACGATGACCGGCCATTCGCGACGGTCAGGAATTGTCACCGCTGAATTGCGCCGTTCCCTCGAACCAAGGTAAATTCTAGGCTGGACGAGGTGATCATGACAATTGGGAATTGTGTTGTTTGCGGGGTGCTAGCTATGAGCGCGCTCTGCATATCCATGCTTCAGGCCCAGACCGCGCCGAATGATTCCGCTTTGATCGACGAACTCGTCCTGGCCAATCACATTCTATCCATGAATGGAGTTCTGGACGCCTACGGTCACGTCAGCGTGCGGAGCCAGGGCAATCCGAATCACTTTTACCTCGCGCGCCACATGGCGGCCGGTGTGGTCACACGCTCCGACATCATCGAATATGACTTCGACTGCAAACCGGTCAATGCCGATGGAACCACTGGATACACGGAACGCTTCATTCATGGTGAGATCTATCGCGCCAGGCCGGACGTCATGGCGGTAGTGCATTCCCATCCCACCGATATTGTTGCCTTCAGCGTGACCGGCGTGCCCATGCGCCCGCTCACCCATATGGCGGCTTTTCTCGAAGGCCCGGTCCCGGTGTTCGAAATTCGCAATGCCGGCGGCATGACCGACATGCTCATCCGCGACTCCAAGCTCGGCCGCGCGCTGGCGCAAACCCTAGGCGACAAGAACGCCGCTCTGCTGCGCGGGCACGGTGCGGTAGTGGTGGCGCCTTCCCTGCACGTCGTGGCCGGCCGATCCTACTATATGATGGTGAGTGCCAAGGTCCAGATGGAAGCCCTTCAGATCGGCGGCGGAAAGGTCACCTACTTGGAGCCGGAAGAAGCGCGCAAGGCCGCTCCACAGGACGGCTTCGAACGCGCCTGGGCGCTGTGGAAACAGCAGGTGACGGGCAAATGAGGTTTGCATGACGCAAGCAGCCGTCAACGGCGAAGCCTCGCGCTGGATCTTTACCAAACGCTGGTTGTTTGTGGCTCCGGCCATGTTGTTTTTGTGGATCATCGCCCAGATCGACAAGACCAACGTCTCGCTCATCATTGCCGATAATCACTTTCTGAACGAACTGCACCTGGTCGGGCACAACGCCGAGCTCGGCGGCCTGATGTCGGCGTTTTTCCTGGGCTACGGGTTTTCCATTTTCGGCTGGGGCGTCTTGGTGGATCGCTTTGGCCCGCGCGTTTGCGCCATCGCCGGCAGCGTCGCCTGGGCGGCGCTGTTGTTCTCCTCATCGCGCGTCACAACCATCAATGAATACTTGCTGGTCCGCTTCCTGTTGGGTGTGGCGGAAGGAAATCTCTGGCCCGTCTGCAACGCGCTGACGAACTATTGGTACCCGGTGCGCGAACACGCCCGAGTGCAAACGTTTTGGGTTTCCGGATCCACTTTAGGAACAGCCGTCGGCGTTCCCGTCGTTTCGGCGCTGATGCTCGCGAGCGATTGGCGAGGAGCGCTCGCCTTGTTATCGCTGGTATCTCTGCTGCCGATCGCCGTGTTCTGCTTCGTAGGAAACCGACCTGATGCCAAGCAGCGTGAATCCGCGGCCGGCGCCGGCGACCTCGCCGCCGAGACAACCCTCAGCGAGCTTTGGAAAAGCAACTCGTTTTGGCTGGTCACCTTCTGCCAATTCGTTTCCTGCACCACCATCTACACACTCATCCAATGGATCCCGAGTTATCTCACTTCCGTGCGCCACATCTCCTTCGCTTCCATGGGCGCGCTGATCACTGTCGGCTATGTCTTGGCGACGGTCATGACGCTAACTGCGGGCTATCTTGCCGATCGAACCATGCAGCGCGCTCTCACGGGCGCCCTGGTTTGCTTGCTATTCGTCATTGTCGTCATGCCGGCTCAAATGCTGTCGCCGTGGGGAAGCGCCATCTTGCTTTCCACTCTGATTGGTGTGCCCGGCACAACCGGCGCGCTCAACGGAGCCTTGATGCATCGGATGATTCGCTCCGACGGCATCGCGCGCGCCACCGGCGTTTACACCGGAACCGGCAACGTGGTCTCGGCGATCGGCCCGGTCTTTTTTGGCATTCTCATTGGTCGTCTGGCTGGCCAATATTGGGGCGGCTTCCTATTCCTGGCGATTGTGAACGCGGCCGGCGCGGTGGCCTACTTCACCCTGCACCGGCGCGAGAGCAGATTATTCAACAGCGACGCCGCTCCAGCGCGAGTCGCCAGTGTCGTCGGGAGCGAGATTTAGAGCTTCACACCGGCTCGACGTGCAGCTTTAAACCAGCCACCGATATAACGCGCACTTGCGCACCTGCCGGAACATTCGCCGGGGCAACGGCGTCCCAATACTCGCCATGCACCAGCACTTGTCCTTCCGGCTCCAGCGCTGTCCGCGCAACGCCGATCTCACCGATCATGCCGGCCGGTCCGGTCAGCACCTTGTTGCGCCGCGCCTGCACCACCACCGAAACCAGGAACATCGTTATGGCCGCGAACGGCAGCGCCACACCCAGCGCCGTGCTGAGATGGATGCGAACTTCCGGCGGTCCATTCACCAGCAGCAGTGCTCCGAATACCATGCAGATGGTGCCGCTGATCGCGAGAACACCGTGCGATGCGAATTTCGCTTCGAGAACAAACAGCGTGAGCGAGAGCACCAGCAGCGCTACGCCGACCCAATTAATCGGCAGGATCGAAAGCGATGAAAGCCCCAGCAACGCTAGAATCGCGCCCAGGACGCCCGGCAGGATCAGGCCGGGAGAATGAAACTCCACATAAATTCCCAGCGCGCCAAGGATCATAAGGATGAATCCGATGTTCGGGTCGGCGATGCGCGCCATCAGGCGCTCCCGCAGCGTCATGGTCTCATCCGTCACAACCGCACCCGCAGTGTGAAGGACCTGCTTGGTTCCATCCCAGCGCGTAATCTCGCGTCCGTTTAGCTGTTCGAAAAGTTGTTGCTCGTTGGTGGCGATCAGCTCAATCAATTTCCCGTCCAACGCTTCTTTCTCGGTGAAAGCCTTGGCGTCGCGAACCGTTTGCTCGGCCAGGTCGCTGTTCCGGCCGCGCCGCGTGGTCATGCTGCGGAGCAGAGCCGCAGCGTCATTCTCGACCTTCTTCCGCATAACCGCGTCCATCTCGCCGGTCATCGAGACAGGCGAAGCCGCGCCCGTGTTGGTCCCGGGCGCCATGGCTGCGATATCGCCCGCTTCGAGTATGAAAAAGCCGGCCGAAGCTGCGCGCGCTCCACTGGGCGTCACGTAGGTGACCACTGGAACCGGCGATGCCGAAAGCTCCTGAATGATCTCTCGCGTCGCGTCCAGCAGGCCTCCCGGCGTGTTCAGGCGAATGAGCAGCAGTTCGGCATGCTCGCTCTTGGCTTGCTCGATGGCGTGTTTGATAATCTCCACCGTGATCGGATGAATGACGCCGTCCATGTTCATCGCGACCACGCGTGGCCCGGGCGTTTGCCCGGCGGCCGCAGCCAGGGCTGTCAGAGCAGCTACCACGCGGACGAGATTCAGTGTACGCATCTTTCACCAGTATCCTACCGCTATCCTAAATTCTGTGCCGCCATTCGACGTAGTCGGCGTCGGACTCAATGCCACCGACACGCTCATTCTTCTGCCGCACTTCCCGGTTTACGCGGGCAAGATGCCGCTTACGCGCGAGATCGTCAGCCCTGGCGGACAAGTGGCCACCGCGCTGGTAACCTGCGCGAAACTCGGACTGCGCACGAAATATATCGGAACGGTGGGCGACGACCAGCGCGGCCGCATTCAACTCGATAGCCTGCGCGAAACGGGCATGAACCTCGACGACGTCGAAGTGCGCAAAAATTGCCCAAATCAAACTGCCTATATATTGATTGATCAATCTACCGGCGAGCGAACCATTCTCTGGCATCGCGACGATTGTCTCGCTCTTGACCCGCTGCGCATCACCGAAGAGAAAATCACCGCTGCCCGGCTGCTTCACATCGACGGACACGATACCGCGGCCGTAGCGCGCGCCGCCGAGATCGCGCGCCAACATCAGATCCCTGTGACGGTGGACGTCGACACCATCTATCCCGGCTTCGACCGCGTGCTCCCCAACGTCGATTATCTCGTCGCCAGCTCCGAGTTCCCCGCGCGCTGGACCGGTGAGAAGGATCCCTTCCGCGCGCTGGAGTTGATTCAAAATGAATATCACATGCCAGTCGCCGCAATGACCCTCGGCCAGTACGGAGCGCTCGCTCGGCAGCAAAATCAGTTCATCTATTCGCCCGGTTTCGCGGTCGATTGCGTCGATACCACCGGCGCGGGCGACGTGTTTCATGGGGCGTTCTGTTATGCTGTGTTCGAGAACATGCCCCTGCCCGAAATTCTGGAGTTCTCCAATGCCATGGGAGCGCTGAATTGCACCGCACTAGGTGCGCGCGGTGGCATCGCTACGTTTGAGCAGGCGCGGGACCTGATCCGCAACGGCCGCCGGCACTCGCATCCCGATTTTGAGCAGCGCACCTGATTTGAGGATGCGCCTATGATCCCTCTTCGTTCCTCCGAGCCGCACTATGCACCTGCCCGCGTCACACTGCTGATCATCTTTGCCAACGTGCTGGTTTTTCTCTATGAGCTGAGCCTGGGCTTAAGTAGCTACCGTCTAAATTACTTCATCGCGCACTACGGGATCGTGCCGGACCAGCTGCGCCTCTATACGATCATCACTTCGATGTTCATTCATGGCGGATTTTTGCACATCGCGGGCAACATGTGGTTCCTGTGGGTCTTCGGGCGCAATGTCGAGGACATACTGGGCAGCACAAAATATCTCTTCTTTTATTTGCTTTGCGGCATCGTCGCAGCCGTTGCCCAGATCCTGATAAACCCTACCTCTGCGGTTCCCACCATTGGAGCCAGCGGCGCGATCGCCGGTGTCATGGGCGCGTACTTGATTAAGTTTCCGCGCGCGAGAATCGTCACTCTGGTCGTCATCATTTTCTTCTTAACCACCGTGGATATTCCCGCGGCATTCCTGCTGCTCTATTGGTTTGCTATTCAGTTCTTCAGCGGCGTCGGTTCCATCGGATATTCACAAGCGTCGGACGGTGGTGTCGCTTTCTTCGCGCACGTGGGCGGTTTCCTCGCCGGCATAGGTTTAATCTTGCTGCTGCCCACCAAGCAGCGCGCCCGGCGGTGGTACTGAAGTGTTTCAAGAGCTGACCACCGGATCGGCCGCGATCGATCGGCCGCTCGACATTTTAGCCATCGCCGCGCATCCGGATGATGTGGAGCAAACCTGCGGCGGAACCCTGATTCGCATGACGGAAATGGGCTATCGCACCGGCGTGCTCGATCTCACGGCCGGCGACATGGGGAGCCGCGGAACTCCTGAGCTCCGGTTGACCGAAGCCGATTCTGCCGCCCGCGAAATGCTGCTCGCCTGGCGCGGCAACATGCGTTGGCCGGACGCGCGCTTGGAGAATACGGTCAGCGTTCGGATGAGCCTGGCCGCCGAGATTCGCAATCTACGCCCTCGCGTGGTGATCCTGCCGTATTGGGAGGCGCGCCACCCGGATCACTACCGCGCGTCCGAGATCGCCTTCGAAGCCTGTTTTCTCGCAGGGCTCAAGAAGCTGGACGAGGAGACCGCGCCGCACCGTCCCCAAAAAATCATCTATTCCGCGCTCTATGCCAACGTCACGCCGTCCTTCGTGGTCGATATTTCGGCGCAGTTCGAGCGCCGCATGGCCGCGCTTTTTTGCTATGCATCGCAATATGGCGACGCGCCGGAAGCTTCCGAACTTTTTCCCCAGCAGCAGGAGATCCGCGAACGCCTGGCAGCCATCGCCCGGTTCTATGGCAATCTGATCGGCGTCAAATACGGCGAGCCGTTCGTGGTGAAGGAAACCATGCGCGTGGACGACATCACCGCTATGGGCGTGCGGAGTCTGTAGCCGCTACAGCGGGATATTTCCGTGCTTCTTGCGCGGCATCGTGTCCACTTTATTCGCCAGCATGCGCAGCGCGCGGATCACCTTCGGCCGGGTCTCGTGCGGTTCGATCACGTCATCGATGAAACCGCGCTCGGCCGCGACAAACGGGTTCGCAAACCGGTCGCGAAATTCCTCCACCTTCTGCTTCCGCGCGGCGTCCTGGTCCGCGGCGGCCATCAGCTCGCGGCGATACACGATGTTGACCGCACCCTCGGCTCCCATCACCGCAATCTCGGCGGTAGGATAAGCGAAGTTCACGTCGGTCCTCAGGTGCTTCGACCCCATCACGCAATACGCGCCGCCGTAAGCTTTGCGCGTGATCACGGTCACTTTCGGAACCGTGGCTTCCGCGTAGGCGTAAAGCAGCTTGGCGCCATGCCGTATGATGCCTCCGAATTCCTGACCGGTTCCCGGCAGAAACCCAGGAACATCCTCGAAAGTCAGAATCGGAATATTGAATGCATCGCAGAACCGAACGAAGCGCGCGCCCTTGGTCGAGGAGTTGATGTCCAGGCAACCTGCCAGAAACGCCGGCTGATTCGCGACGATGCCGACACTTTGTCCTCCCATCCTCGCGAAACCGATCAAAATGTTCTTAGCCCAATGCTCGTGCACCTCGAAGAACTCGCCCTCGTCCACCACGCGATGAATAATGTCCTTCATGTCGTAGGGCACCTGCGAGTCCCCGGGCACTACCGTGTCCAATGCCGGATCGGCGCGATCGATCGGATCGTTCGAAGCCGCCTGCGGCGCGTCGTCTCGATTGTTTTGTGGAATGTAGGAAATCAGCTCCCGGATCATCCGCAGGCACTCGGCGTCGTCCGGCGCGATGAAATGCGCCACGCCGCTCACCGCATTATGGGTCTCGGCGCCGCCCAGCCTCTCTTTCGTGACGTCCTCATGCGTGACGGTTTTGATGACGTCCGGCCCAGTGACGAACATGTGGCTGGTGTGTTCCACCATGAAGATGAAATCGGTGAGTGCGGGCGAATAGACCGCGCCGCCCGCGCACGGCCCCATGATGGCTGAAATCTGCGGGATCACGCCGCTCGACAGCACATTGCGCAGAAAAATATCGGCGTAGCCGGCCAGCGAGAGGACGCCTTCTTGAATGCGCGCGCCGCCGGAGTCGTTCAATCCAATCACCGGCGCTCCGGTCTTCAACGCCAGGTCCATAATCTTGCAGATCTTCAGGGCGTTGGCTTCCGACAACGAGCCGCCCAGCACCGTGAAATCCTGCGCGAAGACGTACAGCGGCCGCCCATGAATGCGCCCGTAGCCAGTGACGAATCCGTCGCCCTCCACCACTTGCTGGTCCATGCCGAAGTCCGAACAGCGGTGTTGCACCAGCTTGTCCATCTCCTCGAAGGTGCCTTCGTCCAGCAGCAGGTTGATCCGTTCGCGGGCCGCGAGCTTCCCCTCCTGATGCTGCCGCCGCATGCGCTCTTCACCTCCGCCCGCCTCGGCATTTCTGTGGCGTCGGCGCACCTCTGCTATGCGGTCCGTGGACATATGAAATTTACAGTAGCAGGTAAGCGCAACGGCGTTGCTATAGCTTTCTGCGCTTGTACTCGACCGTTCCGCCGATATCAGTTAAGAATAGACTACGCTCTGTCCGCTGAGTTGCCCAAGACTCTTCTCGCCCGGAATCCTCTGGCGGGTAAGTCCATCGAACTCGAATGCCGTTCCTGGTTTTCTCGAACTTGCCGAGCTGGCTGCGATTGCTCGTCACAATCTGGCAGGTGCCATCCGGGCGAAATCCTTGGAGCGTTCTTTCTCCCTGATCGTTGCTCTCCAATCCGATGTTAATCGGAGGACAGCCATGATGCCGCCTGGTGCGGCCTTCCTGCAAACGTTCCTGCAGCCTCAAGGCAACGGCGGCGCCTTCAGGGATGAACTCCTCCGCTGAACCGCCCTTAGGATTGATATAAGCAATGTACAGCTTTCCGCCTTCGACTCGATAACGTCCTGGCTGGATGAGCGCGTCCACTCGGACGACCGATGCGGGCTGCTGGAACCCCACCCAGCTCACGCTTCCATCAGGCGCGGGATGGCTTGATTCCCACCACCCCAGTTTCGAAAAGCGCTTGACGAAAGGCTCCTTTATATAGTGCAGCCCGACTGCGCCCAGAAGCGCGGGTAATAACAAATAACCCTCGGGACCCGAGAGGTCTTCACCACTATCGTTCCCCGGAGCCGCCATTAACACCGGCATCAGCACTGATGCCAGAAGCGCTGTTGTTGCCCTCATACCAAGCACCTGTTCTCGCCCATCACAAGTATACTGAGTACGACCTAGGAGACCGGAGTCAGTCCTCGCTTACTGCGCGTAGTATCCGCTGCGCGTGTGTAATTCCGCCGACGGATAGCGTTTGTGCGCCTCGGGCGACAAACTCACGGTCACGTGACGAAAAGCTCCCGGTGTGGAATCCGGTTCGTGATAGGCCAGCATGTAGCGGCTGCGGATGCGCTCGATCATTGCGGCGAAGGTCGCAGTCGCATCGCCGGCCTTGGTCCATTCGCCGCCGGTCTCCTCGGCCAGATGGAACACGTTGGCAGGGGTGAGGTCCGGATCGTGCGACAACGCGCGTGGTCCCGGCAAATCGGGCCGGATCGCGTGTCCCGTCACGATCGCGTTGAAAACCGTATCGGCTTTGTTCAGCTCGCGAATCACCTGCCCGTCGGTGAGCTGGAAACTCATGCTGAGATTGTCCGTCAAGATCAGGATCGCCCGGCGGCCGCTCAGCCCGGCGTGCTTCATCATATACTGCGCCGCATCCATCACCGCCGAATTGATTTGCGTGGTGCTGCCGACGTCCCAATTGGTCACCGCGCTGCCTATCTGCCGGGCAGTCTCCGCCAGATTGTCGCTGAACCCCTGATGCACCGCGGTCTTCTTGGCGAACACCATGATCGCCACCCGATCCCCAGGCCGCAGGTGATTCAGCGATTCGCGCGCGGTCTGCGCGATCTGGTCGATATACTGCTCCATGCTTCCGCTGATGTCCAGCAGCAGGATGAGGTTCAAAGGCTCGTCGCCATGCGAGAAGGAAACAAGGGTTTGCGGCTGCTGCTCATCTGTGACTACAAAATCGTTCTTGGCCAGGTCTTTGATCAGGTTTGGCCCCTCGGTCACCTGGACGTCCAGCCGTACGTCGGCCACGCCCGTTTTGAAAATCACCGGGTCGCCTTCCACATCCTGTGCGCCGAGCGGCGCTAGGATGAGAAGCGTCGAGATGAAAAACATCATTATCGGCACGGCCGGCCACATCGACCATGGCAAGACCGCTCTGGTTGGAGCCTTAACCGGCATCGACACAGACCGCCTCAAGGAAGAAAAGCAGCGCGGCATTTCCATTGACCTCGGATTCGCGCACCTGGAGCTTTCCGGCAACTTGCGCCTCGGTTTTATAGACGTACCGGGCCATGAAAGGTTCATCAAAAACATGCTGGCTGGCGTGGTCGGCATCGATCTGGTCCTTTTCGTCATAGCTGCTGATGAATCTATTAAGCCACAAACGCGAGAACATTTCGATATCTGTATGTTGTTGGGCATCCGCAACGGCATCGTGGTGTTGACCAAAGCCGACCTGGTGGACCCCGAACTGCTCGAGTTGGTGCGCCTGGAGGTGGACGAATTCGTGCGCGGTTCCTTTTTGGAATCCGCTCCGGTGGTTGCGGTGAGCTCCCTCACCGGGGCCGGCCTTACCGAGTTGCGCGGCGAGATCGCCAATATCGCCGCCGCAGTGGCCGAAAAAGATTCGTCCCAGTATTTCCGCCTTCCCATCGACCGTGCGTTCAGTATGCATGGCTTCGGAGCCGTAGTCACGGGCACTTTGCTGGCCGGTTCGGTCGAGCTCGAGCAGGAACTCGAGCTTCATCCATCCGGGAAACGCGTCCGTGTCCGGGGCATTCAGGTGCACGGCGCATCCGTCTCGCGCGCCACCGCCGGCCAAAGAACCGCCTTGAACCTCACCGGCGTGGATGCATCCGAATTGCGGCGAGGCATGGTGCTGGCCCAAGCCGGCCGATTTCGCACCACCACCCAAATCGACTGCGTCTTTGATTTGTTGCCATCCGCTAAACCGCTCAAGCACCGCTCGCCCGTGCATTTTCACGCCGGCACGGCCGAGGTGGAAGCCGAACTGCGCTGTCTCGAGGGCGCCGCCTCGATTAAGCCGGGCACTCGCGGCTACGTCCGATTTGCGCTCCAAGAGCCGGTCCTCATCGCGCCTGGCGACCGCTTTATCGTCCGAATGTTTTCTCCCGTGGTCACTATCGGCGGCGGTACGGTTCTCGATGTACGGCCGCCCCGGCGAGCCTCTTCCGGCCGCCTGCGCATTCTTGAAACCGCGCCGCTGGCTGACCGCATCGCGCTGCTCGTCGGCGAATCCCGCTACGGCGTGGGCCTGGCTGATTTGGTCTTTCGCACCGGCCTTCTTGAAGCCGATATCCAAAAGGCCGTGGCCGCTGGTCCCCTGATCGTCTTCGAGTCGCCGCAATTTTGGGCGCTTGATTCTAACTGGGCTTCGAAGCAACTGGAGACGATTCACGAGCATCTCAAGCAGTTCCATCGGCAGAATGCGCTGCTCGCTGGAGTCTCGAAGGAAGCGCTGCGCAGCCGATATCTTCCCGGCGCTCCACCCTGGTTGATGGACGCTCTCCTGCGCCGTTCCAAGACGCTGGCCCTCGAAGGCGAAACCGTGCGCCTGGCCTCGCACAAAATCGCACTGAAACAGGACGAGACCGAAGCCACCAGCCGCATTGAAAATGCCTTTCGCTCCGCCGGTCTGGCAGTGCCCTCCATGCAGGATGTTCTTTCTAAATCCGGCGTCGAATCCATCCGCGCCCGCACCTTGCTTCAGATGCTGGTGCGAGACAAACGCCTGGTTCGGATCAGCGACGATCTGGTCTTTCATGCTGCAGCCCTGCAGTCCCTCCGGGAGCTTCTTTCTCAGAAGAAAGGCCGCCGCTTCGCAGTTCCCGAGTTCAAGGAATGGACCGGCATCTCGCGCAAATACGCCATCCCCTTGCTCGAATACCTGGACCGGGAAAGAATCACCCGGCGCGATGGCGAGTCGCGCGTAGTCCTTTGAGCGCCGTCCTGTGAAGCCAGGATCGGCTCAGGCTCGGCTCCTGGTGAAATGCAGCACCAGGCTGACCACCAACCCTACCAAAAAGATCCAAAAAAGAACTTTCGACATCGCAGCCAATGTCGCCGTCTCTGTGAAACCTAGGAGGCCCACTAGGATCGCAGCAACGAAAAAAGCGATCGCCCACGCCAACATCTCTAATCTTCCCTCAAATGTGACGTTACATTTGTCGCTTTGTGTCAGTTCTAAGCGAATTCCGCCTTGACAGTTAGGCGAATAAAAGGCGAATATTGAGGCTGCAAGGTGTCCTGCCATGTTGTTTGAAGAAGACCCGTCCCCTAAGCTTGTAGGCATCGCGCGCATGGCCGCCTTCAGCGATGTTTTGGAAGCCAAGCGAGCGGTGGAGTATCTCGAGCTCGAAACCAGGCGGTTCATCGGGCGTGGCTCCGGGCGCATGCGCTCGATCTGGACGCTGAATCCCTACCGCGGTTGCGAATTCGGCTGCAAGTATTGTTACGCCCGCTATGCGCACGAATTCATGGAGCTGCGCGATCCGGACCTGTTCGAGCGAAAAATTTATGCCAAACGATTTGACGCGCGCCTGTTTCGAGCCGAAGTGAAGCGGCTAAAACGCGGCGCAACGGTCTGGATTGGCACCGCGACCGATCCCTATCAGCCGGCCGAACGCCGCTACCAGATCACGCGCCGCATATTGGAAATTTTCGCCAACGAGAGCGGCCTCGACCTCGGCATCACCACCAAATCGGACCTGGCCGCGCGCGACGTGGAAGTTCTTTCGCGCATCGCCCGCAAGAATCTGATTCGCGTCCATCTCACCATTACCACTCTGGACGAAGCGCTGGCGCGGTTGATTGAGCCGCGTGCGCCGCGACCTTCACTCCGTCTGGTAGCGGTCCGGAAACTCACCGCCTCCGGAATCCCGGTCAGCGTGCTCGCGCATCCGGTGATGCCGCTCATAAACGATAGCGAGCCAAGCCTCGATGCCGTTTGCGAGGCAGCCGTAAAAAACGGCGCATCTTCGTTCAGCGCCGCCCCGCTATTCCTGAAGCCTTGCGCCCAGCAGGTCTTCTTCCCGTTTCTCGCCGAAAACTTCCCGCACCTGCTACGCCGTTACCGCGAGCGCTTCGAAGCCAACGCCTACCTCAAGGGTGCGTATCCGGAAATCATCGCGGAGCGTCTGCGCAAAATCCGCGAGCGTCACGGCCTGGCTGAACGCAAGCCTCCCGAATGGCCGCTCGACGATCAGCTCGATCTGTTCCAATCCGCCGGTTGAGCCGAGCCACCGTCCGCTCTCCATCGCCCGACCCGTTTCCCCCGATGCCGTACTATGGTTGTGTCTATGACGCCTTCTCAAACGCCGCCGAAGTTTCAATTGGTCAACACGCCCGACTACCGCGAGCACTACGCCAACAGCGTCCAGATTCGCGTGAACCTGTGGGACTTCTTCCTGATGTTCGGAACCGTGAATCAAACCGCGCCCGACAACGTGCAGATCCATAATTTTCAGGGTGTCTACCTCAGTCCCCAGCAGGCCAAGGCGCTGTTGAACGTTCTGACGCAAAACATTTCGCAATACGAGGCGACCTTCGGCGAAATCAAACTGGAACCGCACGGCCAATCCAGCGCAATTCAGTAATGTTGGGCATGGCCTCCTCGCCGCGCACCGGCCTGTGGCTGTTCCCAGTCTTCGCTCTCATCGTATTTTTCGCGCATGCGCCGTACTTCAGCTTGCCCTACTTCTGGGATGAACTCGGGCAGTTCGTTCCCGCCGCTCTGGATCTCTATCACGACGGCTCGCTGGTCCCGCACTCAGCCGTTCCCAATGCTCACCCGCCCGGCGTGATGGCGTATTTGGCGCTGGTTTGGCGCGCCTTCGGCTATTCGATTCCCGCCACTCGCGCCGCCATGCTTCTGCTCGCCAGTCTGACTCTGCTCGTCACCTTCCTGCTATGCCTCGAACTCTGCCCGGACTGGCGTGTTGGATTGGTGCCCGTCCTGCTCCTCGCCGTCGATCCGTTTTTTTACATGCAGGCCATGCTGGCTCAACTCGACATGCCCGCCACGCTGTTCACAGTGCTGGCGCTGCTCTTGTTCCTCAGAGCCCGCTATTTGTCCGCGGCCCTGGCCTGCGTAGCGCTGGTCTTGATCAAGGAGACCGGCGTCCTCGTCCCCTTGATCCTGGGCATCGCGACCCTCTGCGATCGCTCGCGCCCCAAACGCGCTCTCTATTTTCTTCCGCCGTTCCTGATTCTGGGCGCTTGGTTTTTGCTCCTCTGGCATGCCACCCATCACATCTTCGGCGACCCGGGTTTCACGCACTACAATCTGAACTACGCCTTGCAGCCGGTGCACGCCGCCCTTTCCCTGATTCGCCACATCTATTACGTCTTCATCGCTGACTTCCGCTGGGTCCTCTCGCTCGCCATCCTGTTCGCGTGGAGAAATAAGCGAATTTACGCCACACGGAATTGGAAAATCATCTGGTGTTTTATCGCTGCTCACCTCCTGCTGGTGAGTGTCCTGGGAGGCGCGGAATTGGAGCGCTACCTGCTCCCGGCGCTTCCTCTCTTCTATACCGCGGCCGCCGCAGCCCTCGTCCAGTTGAAACCCGTATGGCGCGTCGCCGCCCTCGCCGGAGCCTCCGCCGGATTACTTGCGGGCCTGTTCACCAATCCTCCGTTTCCGTTTCCGTTCGAGAACAATCTGGCGATGGTCGACTTTGTTGAGCTGCATCGCGCCGCCGCTCAATTCCTTGAAAAAACTTATCCCAGCCAAGCCATCTATACCGCTTGGCCGCTCACCGCCGCTCTTCGCAATCCCGCGTTCGGGTATGTCACCACGAGCTTACGGACCACTGAAACATCCGACCTCCGCTATTCGACCTTGATGGCGATCGATCCCCGGCGCGTCGGAGTGCTGGTGCTTTATTCGCGCACCTGGGAACCCGATCGGGGCGTGTTGCGTTGGCCGTCGGCTCAGCAATTTCTCAGTCGATTCTATGAGTACGAGCGCCAGATGAATGCTCTGGAGGTCCACCAGCATTTTGGGCTTGCGCCGGTGCGGCGCTGGAGCCGGCGCGGCCAGTGGATCGAGATTTACTCCAGGCTGGAAGAGCCTGCTCCCCTAAAGACGGTACTTTCCCTTAAGTAGAACTAAGGTTTTTCGCGTCTAGCGCCCATCCAATTCTGCCCTTAGCATGGGATCAGAGGGAAAAATTCATGCGTTTGCTGGCGACCGTCGCAGTGGCCGGAAGTTTACTGTCCATTGCCAACTTGCAGGCTCAGAGCCTGGCTGAACACGGAGCTGCCGCTGCCGGTGCCACCATCGGAACGGCTGCCGGAAAGCCGCTCAGCGGGGCGATCACCAAGATCTTCGGCGACACCGACAATGAGGTGAAGAGCGTCAATAGAGGAATTACGCGGCCGGCAACGCGCGCAACATCCACGGCTGAGACCCCCGTTCCTGCCGGGCCACCTCCGAGTGCCGCGGCGGGTTCCGGCGACGTCGGCGCAAGTGGCTCTTCTGGCGGATCAGCCAAGCTTTCCCCGGGCGCCCTCGAGGGCTCGCACCGGGCTGCCGTACGCCGCCGCAAACCGGGCGTATCCACTGCCGTGCTCCAGCCGCTGCCCGCTTCCATCGCGCCGCCTGCTTTCGTCGAACCACCGGCGCCCAAACAACCCACCGTCCAGGAAGTGGCCGGCATTCAAGTCGGCGCCTCTGAACAGGACGTGCTCGCGGCACTGGGCGTGCCCGCCTCTCGCGTTACGATTCCGGACGACGGCCACCTGCGTGAGAGCTTCCAGTATTGGGCCAATGGCAGCCAGCTGGGAACAATCCGGCTGGACAACGGCTCCGTAATCAGTGTCGAGGCCCGGCGTTTTTAGCCGCCCCCGCGCGCGTTTTTTCGATCGTCCCATCAGTCAGGTTGGCTAAACTGATTATGTGGCGCGTTACCTCCTTCTGCTGCTCCTGGTAGCCCTCCGTCCGGCCAGCGCCATCACTGCCGCCGGTCTCAGCCTGCAACTCGACCAGCTCTCGCTCGATCCTGGGGAATGCTACCGCGTCCTGGACCTGAGCTTTTCCAAAGAAGATCTGAAGATATATCTGACCTCGGGATATTTGATCTTTTCCCAGCCCGTTGCGGGAGTGCGGCTGGGCGCGGCCTTTGTCGCCGATTCCGATGCCGGTGACGCTGAGCTGCTCCTTCTCCCCCCCACGCGCGCCGAGCGCCAGTCCTTGGCCACTTTCACCAAGTCGCCCAACTTGAATGAACATTTCAAAACGGCCACTTTTCTATTCACCGACGGCACTGGCGAGGATCTGCTATCCGAGCTTCAGTCCGCTCCTCAACAGAAAAAGAGTCCCGGGGCCGGCGCGCTGATCGCTTCGCAATATAACGCCGCGCTGCGGACTCTGGCTAGCAGTCTGGCAACCAGGATTGTCTACGACCTGCTGTCCGGCGAACCCAAGGCCGGCCTGTTTTATATGGGCGTCGTGGGCAATCAACTGGGTCCGTTTGACGTGATCTACGATCCTGACAAGCTGGATCAGATTTCCGCGGGAAGGCTGGCCTTCCGCGACAATCGAAAATATTTTGACACCTGGACCAGCTTTCCCGCGCGTTCCTGGCGAAATGGCGCCGCGCCCGGCCCCAACCGGTTCTCACTCGATAATTTCCGGATTGAAGCCAGCATCGAGACCGACCTCAGCATGAAAGTCGTTACGCGGGCCACCCTCACGCTGCGCGATAAACCGGCAGCAGCGGTGCCTCTCAACCTCGCGCGCAACCTGCGCGTTACCTCGGCCCGCATCGATGGCCAACCCGCCGAGCTGTTCGACCGCGACTCGGACCCATCCGGACTCGTCTCCCTGGCCGACGACCGTCAAGTCTTATTGGTTTTACGAAAGCCCCTCGATCCCGGCCAGCCGCATGAGATCGAAGTTCAGCATGAAGGCGCCGTGATTCAACGGGCGGGTGATGGCGTGTATTACGTCGCGGCCCGCGGCACCTGGTATCCGCGCATCGGCGTCGATCTGGCCAACTACGATCTCATCTTCCGCTATCCGAAAAATCTTGCGCTCGTCGCCAGCGGCAGCCCGGTGGAGGACCGCACGGAAGGCGACTGGCGCATCACCCATCGCAAGCCCGATTCGCCGATTCTTTTTGCAGGCTTCAACCTGGGAGACTTTCAGTCGGTGGCCCTCGATCAGAGCGGCTACCACATTGAGGTATTTGCGAATCGATCGTTGGAAAATGCGCTCACTCCCCAAACCGCGCAGCCAGTGCAGGTGCCCGCCATTCCTCGCCGCAGACACGGCTTCACACCGCCAGAGCCGGTGGATGCTCCGGTTCTGGGGTCCACTCCAACGCCTGATCCCGGCGCGCGAGTTCAACAGTTGACCAAAAGCCTAGTCGACGCTCTGGAATTTATGACCAGCACGCTTGGCCCGGCGCCGCTGCGGAACCTCGCGATCACGCCGATCCCCGGCCGCTTCGGGCAAGGTTTTCCGGGCTTGATTTATCTTTCGACGCTCGCCTATCTGAATCCCGAGCAGCGCCCCGCCGGTATGCGCGACCGGCCTGAAGAGACGTTCTTTTCCGAACTCCTGGAGACCCACGAGATCGCGCATCAGTGGTGGGGCAACCTGGTGGTGCCCGCCAGCTACCACGACAGTTGGATGATTGAGGCGCTGGCTAATTATTCAGCGCTGCTGCTGCTCGAAAAGAAGAAAGGCAGCAAGGCCATGGACAACGTGCTCGACCAATACAAGCGGGATCTGTTAGTCAAGGATGACGATGGCCGCACCCTGGAATCCGCCGGACCGATTACTTGGGGCTATCGCCTCACTTCCTCGCTGGCGCCCCAGGCATGGCAGACCGTGACCTACGAAAAAGGGACCTGGATCGTCCACATGCTCCGGCGCCGCATGGGCGACGAAAGTTTCTTCAGCTTCCTGCACGAGATCTGCAAGCGCTATCGCCTCGGCTCCATCAGCACCGAGCAGTTTCGCGAACTGGCCCAGCAATTCATGCCTTCCCAGGCGCCGGATCGATCGCTGAAGGCCTTCTTCGAGAACTGGGTCTATGGAACTGGCATTCCCACCGTCAAGCTCTCCTATTCCTTGCGCGGATTGAAACTGACCGGCGATGTTTTGCAGCGCGACGTGGACGAGGATTTCTCGGCTTTCGTTCCGGTGGAAATCCAAAACGGGAAGCAGAAAACGGTCTACTGGTTGCCCACCGGGAGCGATGCGGTACCGTTCTCGATCCCGCTCAAAACGCCCCCGACGAAAGTCACTCTGCTTGCGGCGGACTGCCTGGTCGTAACCCGATGACGCCTTGAACCCCTGATCTGAACCATGCCGATTGCGACCAAGAGGAAGGTAGAAGCCAAGAAGAGTGCGCCGCTCGTGGAAGAGCCGGCGCCGCAGCCGATCGTAGTGGAGGAAGCGCCCCAGGCCAAGGTCACGGCTTTGATTTTTTCCTACGACAGCGCTCCCGCCCTGCGCCGCTGCCTGACCGCTCTCGAGGCCTCCAACGATCGCGTGTTGATCGAGATTCTGGTGGTCGATTGCGGCTCCCATGACGAAAGCCCGCAGCTCGACACCGAATTTTCCAACATCACCATCCTCCGGCTGCCGCGCTATTTTGGCCGCACGAAGGCTCTCAACATCGGCACGCGTACCGCTACCGGGGAATATCTGTTTTTTCTGACGCCTGCGGTCGAAGTGCTCCCCACTACAATTCCCGCCCTGTTGGCGCAGCTCGAAACGGACCCGAATGTGATGGCGGCGTGCCCGCTGTTGCTCGACACGGAGGCCAAGCAGGCGCAGCAGTTCTACCTGTTGCCTACGCCCGCGAGCGGCCTCGCGTTGACCCCGGTCGCCATCAATGCCAGCGCCGAAACGGTGCCGGTGGAGTACGCCACGTTTCACGCGTTCCTGGTGCGCAAGTATTTTGTCAAAGGCATCAATTTTCTGGATGAACGCTACGGCGAGTCATGGTCGGACGTGGAGCTTTGCTATCAGATCCGGCGGGCTTCGCGGAAGACTCTGGTGGTGCCGCAAGCGACCGCGCTTTACACCGCCAATTCTCCATACTCAGCCGGCTCAGAAACGATTTTTGCGGCCGACCGGATTCATGGCGCGGCGGTCTATTTCAGCAAGCATTATGGCTTCATCACCGGCTTGGGCTTTCGTCTCAAGGAGATCTTGAAGGCGCTTTTCACCTTTCAACCGGGCCTCTTCCTGGCGCTTATTGCGGGCGCTAAGATCGACGGTTCGCAGAGCGCAATTCTGTAAACGCGGCTAGCTCTGGCCCGCGCACTTGGGTTGGCTGTGCGGCTGGTATTCGCAGAATGGATCCTCGGCCAGCGGATTGCCCGTAGCGCCGAAAGCTCGCGCGCGCGAGCCGCCGCAAATAGAGTGATACTCGCAGTAGCCGCAGCGGCCCTCAAACTGGGTTGGATCGTGCAGCGCTTGAAAAGCCGGCGAGTTGCGATAGATATCAGCCACGCGGTCCTTGCGGACATTGCCGGCCACCAGCGGCAAGAAACCGGCCGGGCAGATATCGCCGGTATTAGAGACAAACATGATGCCGTGCCCGTCGCGAATGCCGAAGCCGCGATAGGCGCCGGTCCGTTTGATTTGATCGCCGCTCATACCCGACTCCCGCATTTTGCCGAGGGCCACGCGCCGGTAGGAAGGAGCTTCGGTGGTTGCAACCGTGAAGGGCGCCGTCAGCGAGGTTTCGTAGATCCAGTCCATCAGCCCCTCGCCGTCTTCCGGGCTGAGCGGCTGCAAAACTTTTCCCCGTCCCACGGTGATCAAAAAGAACAGGCTCCAACGGGTGACCGCAAACCCCTTCAGAAGTTCGCAAATCGCCGGTACGTCGTTGGCGGTTTCGGCCGACACGAGGGTGTTGACCTGGAGAGGCATCGCCAGCTCTTTGGCCCATGCGAGGGCCTGCATAGTGCGGTCAAAGGTGCCGGATACGCCTCGAATCGCGTCGTGCCGTTCGGCGGTGGATCCGTCCAGGCTCAGGCCCAAGCCTTCCACTCCGTGCTCCTGTAGACGAACCAGGACTTCACGCGTGAGCTTCGGGGTCGCCGCCGGCGTGATGGAAAGGCCAAGGCCGAGCGAGCGCGCCTCGTCAACCAGCTCGAATAGGTTCTGCCGCGCCAGCGGATCGCCTCCGGTCAGAATGAGCTGCGGCAGCGGATCGCCGAAATCCCGGATCTGTTGCAAAAA